>Ga0209187_1000089_pt1 | contig 206231 bp, 179 predicted proteins | sample BantaG_FD_187430 | JGI IMG/M metagenome (GOLD analysis project Ga0209187, IMG submission 187430) | Marine algal microbial communities from Bantry Bay, Ireland - BantryBay_4 metaG (SPAdes) (version 2) | ecosystem: Host-associated > Algae > Red algae > Unclassified | place: Bantry Bay, Ireland... | reverse complement strand
CATCACAATCGTTGCTTGCTAGTTCTACCCAATCAGGGTCGCCAGGAGTAGCGCACGGGTCGCCGGGATCTGAATCATCACCATTCGCCGCACCGTCGCCATCACAATCCGCATCGGTGCCAGCCGCCGGCTGCGTACCAGCCGCATACGGAACAGGGACACACGGATTGGCAGGCTCATCATCGGTGCCATTGGGCTCACCATCGCCATCACAATCCGCATCAGCACCCGTCGCCGGCTGGGTGCCAGCCGCATACGGCACAGGAACACACGGATTGGCAGGCTCATCATCGGTGCCATTGGGCTCACCATCGCCATCACAGTCGGCGTCAGCACCCGTCGCCGGCTGGGTGCCAGCCGCGTACGGCACGGGGACACACGGGTTGGCGGGGTCGTCATCGGTCGCATTGGGCTCACCATCGCCATCACAATCTGCATCAGCACCCGTCGCCGGCTGCGTGCCAGTTGCGTACGGCACAGGGACACACGGGTTCGTGTCGGCGGTATCGCCATCACCGACGGTGGTTCCGTCACCATCACAATCGTTGCTTGCTAGTTCTACCCAATCAGGGTCGCCAGGAGTAGCGCACGGGTCGCCGGGATCTGAATCATCACCATTCGCCGCACCGTCGCCATCACAATCCGCATCGGTGCCAGCCGTCGGCTGCGTACCAGCCGCATACGGCACAGGGACACACGGATTGGCGGGCTCGTCATCGGTGCCATTGGGCTCACCATCGCCATCACAGTCTGCATCAGCACCCGTCGCTGGCTGGGTGCCAGCCGCATACGGCACAGGAACACACGGATTGGCGGGGTCATCATCGGTGCCATTGGGCGCACCGTCGCCATCACAGTCTGCATCGGTGCCAGCCGCTGGCTGGGTGCCAGCCGCGTACGGCACAGGAACACACGGATTGGCGGGCTCGTCATCGGTGCCATTGGGCTCACCGTCGCCATCACAGTCTGCATCGGTGCCAGCCGCTGGCTGGGTCCCAGCCGCGTACGGCACAGGGACACATGGGTTGGCGGGGTCGTCGTCGGTGGCATTGGGCTCACCGTCGCCATCACAGTCTGCATCGGTGCCAGCCGCTGGCTGGGTCCCAGCCGCATACGGCACAGGAACACACGGGTTCGTGTCAGCGGTATCGCCATCACCAACGGTGGTTCCGTCACCATCACAATCGTTGCTTGCTAGTTCTACCCAATCAGGGTCGCCAGGAGTAGCGCACGGGTCGCCGGGATCTGAATCATCACCATTCGCCGCACCGTCGCCATCACAATCTGCATCGGTGCCAGCCGTCGGCTGCGTACCAGCCGCATACGGCACAGGGACACACGGATTGGCGGGCTCGTCATCGGTGCCATTGGGCTCACCATCGCCATCACAATCCGCGTCAGCACCCGTCGCCGGCTGCGTGCCAGTTGCGTACGGAACAGGAACACATGGGTTGGCGGGCTCGTCATCGGTGGCATTGGGCTCACCATCGCCATCACAGTCTGCATCGGTGCCAGCCGCTGGCTGGGTGCCAGCCGCGTACGGCACAGGGACACACGGATTGGCAGGCTCATCATCGGTGCCATTGGGCTCACCATCGCCATCACAATCCGCGTCAGCACCCGTCGCTGGCTGGGTGCCAGCCGCGTACGGCACAGGAACACACGGATTGGCGGGCTCGTCATCGGTCGCATTGGGCTCACCATCGCCATCACAATCCGCATCAGCACCCGTCGCCGGCTGGGTGCCAGCCGCATACGGCACAGGAACACACGGATTGGCAGGCTCGTCATCGGTCGCATTGGGCTCACCATCGCCATCACAATCCGCGTCAGCACCCGTCGCCGGCTGGGTGCCAGCCGCATACGGCACGGGAACACACGGATTGGCAGGCTCATCATCGGTGCCATTGGGCTCACCATCGCCATCACAGTCTGCGTCAGCACCCGTCGCCGGCTGCGTGCCAGTTGCGTACGGAACAGGGACACACGGATTGGCAGGCTCATCATCGGTGCCATTGGGCTCACCATCGCCATCACAATCCGCGTCAGCACCCGTCGCTGGCTGGGTGCCAGCCGCATACGGCACAGGAACACACGGATTGGCAGGCTCGTCATCGGTCGCATTGGGCTCACCATCGCCATCACAATCCGCGTCAGCACCCGTCGCCGGCTGCGTGCCAGCCGCATACGGCACAGGAACACACGGATTGGCGGGCTCATCATCGGTGCCATTGGGCTCACCATCGCCATCACAATCCGCATCAGTACCAGCCGCCGGCTGCGTCCCAGCCGCATACGGAACAGGGACACACGGATTCGCAGGCTCGCCGTCAACCGAATCGGCGACGCCGTCACCGTCACCGTCTGCGTCATTGTTTACGAAGGTGCACGTGGCATTGTCACCGGTGTTCAGCACCAGCTCGGCGCCGGTCAGGGTGCCGCCAGAACAGGTAATCGATTGGGTGTAACCGGCAACCCCGGCCTCACTCAATGTGTAGGTTCCAGGAGGGAGTTCCGCATTGGTCACCGCAGGCGTGCCAGAAAGTCCCGAAATGGCATTCCCTGCGCTGTCGTCAGCGGTCAGCGTGAAATCGGTGGTAGCAGCGGTTCCCGGCACCGTCTCATCGTTCGTGACGGTCTTGACCAGCGTGAGACGGGGCTCAGGCACCGGTACTTCGATCCGGACCGAAACCCCATCGGCCGGTCTGTTATCGAGGAACACACCGTCGAAGGTGATAGCGAACGTGAGGGTGGAGATAGCTGCGCCAGTTACTTGGACAGTGCCGCAACCTGTGCCGCTGGCAGAACTGGTGGCGCACGAACTATTCTCAGCCGTCGCAAGATTCGGCGTTCGGAATATCTGGGATCCGACAACTTCAAAGTGTGGCGTGCCCGACAACCGGTTCAGCGTTGCCCCGGCCGGTCCGTTGAGCGTCCACACCGACGTATTCGACTCCGTGGTGGGAGAGAAGCCCGCACTCGTTACGAAACCGCCGAGGCGATCAATATGCAGGATGGGATTGTCGACCGGGGGATTGAAGGTGAACGTTGCCGTGCCGTTGGTGGTCCAAAGACTGGTGATCGAGTTGTTACTCCCGACGATTCCGCTGGTACTGAAAGCCGACGCTGGCCCGGTCATGCCACCGAGACTCGGCTGTTCCACCGTCGCATTGATCGTTGTGTAGGTCGTACTTGCGTCGCCGCTCGCAGGCGCGAATGTGGTCGTGAGCTCATAACCAGGGGTAAGCGCTTGTGCCGGACCAGGCGGCAGGACGAAGACCGTTGTCACGACCAATGCAAGCATCGCGATTAGCGCGACGAGCACGGTTGGACCAGTCTGCCAAGCCAGCGGCGGGCTCTGCCCGGTGTCGGCTAGTGGGGTATCCACAATGATCTCCTAGGAATTTTGTTGTACCCCATGCTTTTCGGTTTGTAGCGAACGCGGTTGAGTTGCTGCGGCTCATTCCCGTGCATTGAGCCGAAAGGCCTATCGCAGTTTGCGTCATACGCACTCCACGACCCACAACCTCTACTGCAGGTTGACGGTTGCTCTACTGCAGGTTGACAGTCAGCGAGCCCGTGAGCCAGGGCCTGAAATCGAACGAGCTCTTTGCGCGATTCCCGTTGGCGCCGGAGTCCGGGCCGCGAAGCCATTCCACTGCGCGCCGGCGACATTGGCCGCTCCCCCACCGAAATCGCCAAGCTCTGCGTCACCGGCAAAGGCGACAAGACCCGCAACCGTGACCTCTGGGACCGCGCCGACATGTCCACCGCCGCGGCCTGCATCGGCATGGTCGACGCCCCCTCCTCTGGGCCAACGAGGGCCTCGAGATCGGCTCCGCAAGATCGGCTCCGCAAGATCGGCTCAGAATGGGTTCGTGCCGTCTCGGCTTCTGCGGCGGTACCACTTGCTGCAGTGCGACCGCCACCGGGCGATGGTCACCGCTCGGCCCTCAGCGTCGAGCCGTGCTCAAGTCCAGCACCTGACCGGGCTGCAGCAGCGGGCCGCCGTTGGCATCAGCCAAGCGGTCCACGGTGAGACGGATGTCCTGGGACAAGTCCAGAGATTCAGCCACCGACCACAAGGTGTCCCCCGGTTCGACCACCCAGGTGGTGGGAGTCGCAACCGACAGCGTGTCCGAGGCTTCGGCCGTTCCGACAAGCCAGCCACCCACCAGCGACGCCAGCCCCCACAACACATACAACGCCGTCACCAACAACAACACCGCAATCACCCGTCGCCGCCGGTACTCGGACGGCAGCGGCGACGGGGCGGTGTTTGCCGTGGTGGGCAGTGATGTCGATGAGGTCCGGGATGTCGCTGCGATTGGTGACGAACCCACCGCCGACACAGAAGGAAGCGGCGAGGGATTGAAGGTGGTTGAGCTGAATGGGGTTGCAGAGGTCATTGCGAGGGCCATGGATCTCATTCTCCTGATGGGCTGTGACAGTTTCGGTTCCGCTGGTTGACGGGCGGGGTTTCCACCCGATACCGCCTCGTCCTCCGGGTCCTGAGATATCGACCAGATATCGACCAGAAAGACTTGACGGCGAACACTCGTTCGGCAAACATATGTTCACCGAACGCCCGTTCGCCTGTGGATAACCGTATCGAACACCTGTTCGATTTGCAAGCGGTGATGACAAGAGGTGATTGCGGGCGTCACTCAGGAGACACCAGGGGACCGCAGACATGCCCGAACAAAAAGCCAGCAAGACCAGCAAAGCCAGCAAGGCCGCTCACAAACTCACCGACCGTCAGGAGCAGATTCTGTTGTTCGTCTCCGAACAACAGCGCGAGCGCGGATTCCCACCGTCGGTGCGAGAGATCGGCGCCGCCGTCGGCCTCACCTCCCCCTCAACGGTGCATTCCCATCTGGCGACGCTGCAGGAACACGGCTACCTCAAGCGGGACCCCACCAAACCACGCGCCATCGAAGTTCGCTATGACCCGAAGTCCGGCAAAGTGGCCGACAAGGCCCGGGTGACCCACGTCCCTCTGGTTGGCGATGTTGCCGCCGGTACCGACGTGCTGGCCAATCAGAACGTTGAAGAACTGATGCCGCTGCCTGCGGACCTGACCGGCGATGGTGAGTTGTTCATGCTGCGAGTTCGGGGCGAATCCATGATCAACGCCGGCATCTTCGACGGCGACTTCATCGTGGCTCGGGTGCAGACAACTGCCGATGACGGCGACATTGTGGTGGCCGGCATTCCCGGTGAGGAAGCAACCGTCAAGACATTCACGCGCCATCCCGAACGCGGAGAAATTGTGCTGCTTCCGGCCAACGACAGCCTGGAGCCCATGGTGTTCTCGCCCGAAGACGTTGCCGTCTTCGGCAAAGTCGTCACCGTGATGCGGCGTCTCTAGTCATCCCGGCACGACCAGCATGCAGACGCCATTGATCAACAGATCAGACGCCATTGATCAACAGATCAGACGCCGTTGATCAACAGATCAGACAACGAGGCCCACGCCGATTCAACCGAGTCCCGACTGACCCACTCTCCGGCGGTGTGGGCCAGTGTTGGGTCGCCGGGACCAAAGTTTGCCGCCGGTACACCGCGCGCATAGAAAAACGCCACATCGGTCCACCCGAGTTTGGCTTTGACAGTCAGCTGGTTTCGGTTCACCAACGATGACAAAAGCGGGTGGGTGAGGCTGGGCGCGGCCGGCGGCGACATGTCGGTCAGTTCCAAGGTGTCGCCCTCTTCCATGTGCGGCTCCAGAATCGATCGGAGAAACGCTTCGGCTTCGGCCGGGGTTCGGTCAGGGGCGAATCGATGGCCAACGGTCAAGGTGACTTCGTCGGGCACCACGTTGCCGGCCACTCCCCCATCCACAAAAACCGCCTGTACGGCTTCGTGATAGGTGCAGCCGTCAATGGTTGGCGTTCGGGCCTCATAGGCATCAATGGCAGCCAGCACCGTTCCCAACCGGTGAATCGCGTTGCGACCCATCCACGCCCGAGCGGTGTGCGCCCGGGCGCCTTTCAGACTCAGAACCATCCGCATGGTGCCTTGACATCCGGCTTCGAGCAGAGCGCATGTGGGTTCGCCCAGAATCGCGACGTCGGCGTCCAGGAGTTCGGGCGCCAACCGCTGGACTTCGGCCAACCCGTTGTGCTGGGCTGCAACTTCCTCCCGGGCGTAGATCAGATAGGTGACATCAACGGCGGGCTCCGAAATTGCCGCAGCCAGCGCCATGATCACGGCCACGCCGCCTTTCATGTCTGATGCTCCCAGACCGCGCACCGTCTCGCCGTGTCCGGACCGAGGCTCGAACACCGCCACATTGTTGGCACCGTTGACCGGGACCGTGTCGCTGTGACCACCGATCAGAATGCGGTGGGCATGACCAAGGTTGGTGCGCGCCACCAGATTGTCGCCGATCCGGTGCGTTTCGAGCCACGGAATGGCGCGCAGTTGCTCCTCCAGGTGGGCGACCAGGACCTGTTCTTCGAAACTGACCGAGGTGATGTTGATCAAATCGCCAGTGAGGGCCAACAGATCAACGGGCGGGGCGAGAGACGACACAGAAGTCATCGGTCCAGAATAGTTCTCGCCGTCTCAGATACCGAAGCCGTCCAGCCGCGACCCCGTCTCAGATACCGAAGCCGTCCAGCCGCGACGCCGCGAGCTCCAACCGGTCCATCGGCGCAACCACCGCCACGCGGATATGCCCCGCACCGGCCGAGCCGTAGAACTCGCCCGGGCTGACCACGATGCCGGCCTGCTTGGCGAGCAATTCGGCCAGCGCCCAGGCGTCACCGTTGGGCGCGGCAATCCAGAGGTAGAACCCGCCACCGGGCATGTCGACCGTCAAACCGGTGCGGCGCAACGCTTCGGCAAAGAACAGCAACCGTTCGCGATAACGCTGGCGTTGCTGGTCCACATGGGCATCGTCGGAGAAAATGGCCACCGCAGCCGCCTGCACCGGACCGGGAATCAGCAGGCCCTGATGCTTGCGGGTGTTGGCCAGGTACTGCACCAGGTCGCCGTCACCGGCATAGAAACCAATCCGGGCGCCGGCCAGATTCGACCGTTTGGACATGGAGTGCACCGCAATGACGCCATCGGTGCCGTGTTCCAGAATGCTGCGCCCCGGCGTGGGCAGGGTTTGATCCACACCGTAGGGGTCAGACCAGGTGAATTCGATGTAGCACTCGTCGCTGATGACGGGCACCTGGTGGGCCCGGCCCCATCTGGAGGCGGCCCCCAGGTCGTCCAATCCGCCGGCCGGGTTGCCCGGACTGTTCACCCACAGGCACAGCGCCCGGTCGATATCGGCGCGTCCGATCTGGTCCAGCCGCAATCGCCACTGGTCATCAACGGGCACCGGCACCGCTCGACAAGCATGCAGCTGAGCGCCCATGGCATAGGTCGGATAGGAGACGGCCGGATACAAGACGGTGTCTTTGGAAGGAGAGCGCAGCTTCAGCAGATGGGGCACTGACGCCACGAACTCTTTGGAACCAACGCACGCCGCCGTGTGACCGGCAGGCACTTCGATGTTGAATCGTCGGGCCAGCCACTGGTTTGCGGCGCCACGAAACTCCGGGGTGCCGAGTGATGGCGGATACCCAATCTCGGGACCCGGTTCGGCCAACACCTGCCGAAAGAACTTCGGCGCCGGATCTGACGGTGCACCAATGGACAGGTTGATCAATCCCCCCGGCATGGCCTCACCGTGGACCTTGAGCCTGTTCAGCCGGTCATAGGGGTACGGCGGCGGGGTGAAACCCCCGGGCTCAGCCAGCATGGGAATCCTCATCCTCTTCTACGACGAACTCTCGGAGTCGACCGAGAGCAAATTCATCCAGCCGAACCCGGTACCGCATGCCGAGGTCGGTGGCCTGTTCACTGATGACCTGGCCCGAACGGTGGACCTCAGCCATGATCTCACCCCGCGCAAACGGCACGACGACCGAAACCACGGTGGTAAGCGACCGGAGTCGATCGCCAACCGCATGAAGCAGGGCCTCAACACCATCTCCGGTCGCCGCGGAAACAGCGACGGAGCCAAAGTGGTTGTCCAGCAGCTTGGCGGCCACGCCCGGTTCTGCCAGGTCGGTCTTGTTGAACACCAGCATCTCGGGAACCTGATCCGCCCCAATGGCTTCCAAGACCTCCCGCACGGCGGCTATCTGGCCCCGTGGGTCAGCCGCGCTGGCATCCACGACGTGGACCAGCAGCTCGGCATCGACCACCACGTCCAAGGTGGAACGAAATGCCTCCACCAGTTGGTGGGGCAACTTGCGAACAAAGCCCACGGTGTCGGTCAGGAAGACGCGCTCACCCCCGGGCAGGTCAAGGCGCCGGGTTGCCGCATCCAAAGTGGCGAACAGCCGGTCTTCGCTCAGCACTCCGGCGTCGGTCAGTCGATTGAGCAGCGTGGACTTTCCGGCGTTGGTGTAGCCAACGATCGACACGGCGTGGTTGGCCGAGCGTCGCCGCTGTTTTGACTGGGTCTGGCGATGGCGTCGGATCTCTTTGAGCTGGGACTCGAGCTTGTGAATCCGTCGTTCGATGCGACGGCGATCGACTTCGAGCTGGGTTTCCCCGGGACCACGGGTGCCGATACCGCCGCCCTGCTGGGAGTAGTTGCGAGCACCCTGTCGCAGGCGCGGCAGTCGATACCGAAGCAGGGCAAGTTCCACCTGCGCCTTGCCTTCCTGGCTGTGGGCATTCTGGGCGAAGATGTCGAGGATCACCGCGGTGCGGTCAATAGCGGTCCGGTCGAGCAGCTTGTCCAAATTGGCCTGTTGGGCTGGAGAAAGTTCATCATCAAAGACCACGGTGTCTGCGTCGAAACGGTCGGACTCCAGTCGGATCTCCTGCGCCTTGCCTTTGCCCACGAAAGTCGCTGGGTCAGGGGCCTGGCGTTTCTGATGCATACGGCTCACCACGTCGGCGCCGGCGGTGTCCACCAGGGCTTCGAGCTCATCAAGTGACGCGTCGGTGTCGGTGGAGTCTCGGGGCGGCTGGGTGACTCCCACCAGCACGATGCGTTCGCGGAACGTGCGCTCGATGAAGCCCCGCTGCTCGCCGCCGTAGTCACCAAATGCGCCACGATGCGATTCTTCGGACGCGCCCACGCCGTCCTCGGTGAGTTCCTCCAACTCGCCCTCACGAGTCCGGTCACCCACGCGGGACCTCCATTGCGGCTACAAGGACCGCAGGACCCCGCAGACGGACTGACGAACCAATGTTCACCTGCGCTTGTCCCCCGGGCATGTGCACCTGCACCTGTTCACCTTCGAACCAGCCCCACCGTTGTGCGGCAGCCGCAGCCACACATGCTCCGGAACCGCACGCCTGAGTCACACCGGCCCCCCGCTCCCAGATGTTCATGGTCACGTGATCGGTGTCCCATTGGACAAGGTGAACGTTGATGCCGGAGTCCGGAAAGTCGGCTTCGACCAACGGTCCGATTTCGGCCATCTCAAACGCCCAAGGATCATCAACCTCGATCACCACATGGGGGTTTCCGATATCCAGACTGAGCGACCGGTTGGCGGGCAGGTGGCGCGCCGGCGATCGACCGGCCAGAGACGGTCCGTCGACGATGGCGCCCATATCCACTTCAATATCCCATGACGTTTCCGACCCCGCCGGGCCGAAAACCTGAATATGCTTCGGTCCGGCCGGGGACCCAACGATGATGTCCAGCTCGGTGACCCCTCTGTCCATGGCAATGGCCTGACCGAAACACCGGAGGCCGTTGCCGCTGACCTCGGGGCGCGACCCGTCCGCGTTGAAGAGCACGAAACCAATATTCGATTCAACCGACGGATCATCCACGCCAAAAATCAGACCGTCGGCGCCAATACCGGTGCGGCGCTCGCACAACTCCCGGGCCAGCTCCGCCGCGTTGGCCGGAACCTCGGGCCGAACACAGATCAGAAAATCGTTACCCAGGCCATGGTGTTTGGTGATCTTCATCGAGTTGTGGCCGCTCACTCGGGCCCTTTCTGGTCGGCATCTGATTGATTGTGGACTTCATCGGAATGGGGTTCACTGAGATTAAGCACGTATCGAGCCAACGCTAGGGCGTCTTCTGCGCCATCAAGCCAGAGAATTCGTGGATCGCGCCGAAACCACCGTTGCTGTCGGCGCGCAAAGCGACGAGTCCGTTGGCGAGCAAGGTCCATGGCCTCATCAAAGCTCAACTCGTTGGTGATGTGCGCCAGCAGCTCCTTGTACCCAAGCGCCTGGCGGGCGGTGGTGGACATTCCGGTGGCCGCCGAGCCAATGCTTCGCACCTCCGCCAGAAAGCCAGCTTCGATCTGTTGGTCGTAGCGCCGGTGAATCCGGCCATAGAGCGTTTCGCGATCGAGATCCACTCCAAACTGACGCCACCGGGTGACCGGGTACTTCTCCATCCCCGGCCCAAAGCTGGAGAACGGTCGGCCTGATCCCAACGTCACCTCCAGCGCTCGCAGGACCCGTCGGCGATTGGTCTTTTCCATGCGCCCGGCCCCCACCGGGTCAAGCTCGGCGAGCTTTGCATGCAAGGCCTCGGTATTGGGATCCGCGTCAAGTTCGGCCCGCACGTCGAGGTAGCGCGCCGGGATGTCCAAGTCATCCACCACGGCCCGGATATAGAGACCGGTCCCTCCAACCAGCAGCGGTCGGCCGCCGCGGGATTCGATGTCGGCAATGGCGGCCCGGGCCTCGGTCTGGAAGCGGGACACGCCAAAGTCCTCGTGCGGATCCACCACGTCAATCAGGTGATGACGGACGGCCTTCTGCTCGGCGAGCGTGGGTTTGGCCGTCCCAATGTCCATGCCTCGGTACACCTGCATCGAGTCCGCCGAGACGATCTCAATTCGAGGATCTTCGGCCGCAATGGCCATGGCCAGGCTCGATTTGCCAACCGCGGTCGCGCCGCAGACCACCAATGGTGGTGCGGCGATGAGGTCGGGGCTCAGACCGACACCACCGGTATGCGCTTCTTGTGCGTTGGCCGGGCCAACACCTCCACCAGATCACCCTTCAGGTATTGCATGCCAGAACCGGTGATGACGGCGGTGGCCAACGTTCCGGGCTTCAGCGGTTGGTCCGAGGCGAAGTGCACGAGCTTGTGCTGGCGGGTCCGACCCGACATCACCTCAGGATCTCGCTTGCTCGGTCCGAAGACCACGATCTCCTCGGTCCGGCCAACACGGGCGGCGTGCTTCTGACGGATCGATCGTTCAATCACCACCCGCAACCGGGCGAAGCGATCTTTCACCAGCTCCGGATCGACAAACTGATCAACCATCTGGGCCGCTTCGGTTCCGGGACGGGGTGAATAGACAAAGGTGAAGGCATTGTCGAACTCGGCCGCCGCGGCAACTTCGAGCGTTGCTGCGAAGTCGTCCTCGGTCTCGCCCGGGAATCCAACGATGATGTCGGTGCTTACTGCAAGGTCAGGAATCGTGGCCCGAGCCATGTGAACCTTCTCCAGGAACCGTTCGGCCGTGTAACCGCGATGCATCAACGCCAGGACCCGATCACTGCCGGATTGCAGAGGGAAGTGCAGCTGCTCGCAGACCGCGTCGGTCTCGACCATTGCGGCAAGCACGTCTTCACGAAGGTCCTTGGGGTGGGGGCTGGTGTACCAGACGCGACGGATGCCATCAACGGCACCGACCGATCGAAGCAGGTCCGCGAACATGGGTCGAACTCGCACGTCCTCGCCGGCCTGCCGACGAGCAAGCTGTAGGTCCCGGCCGTAAGAATTCACGTTCTGGCCCAGCAGCGTAATTTCGGTGACGCCCTGACGGGCGAGGTCTTCGGCTTCGGCCACCAACGTGTCGAAGTTCCGGCTGATTTCAGGACCCCGAACCGCGGGGACAATGCAGAAGGCACAGTTGTTGTCGCAGCCAACCTGGATGGTCATCCATGCGGCGTAGTCACTTTCCCGCCGAGCCTGCAAGGACGTGGGAAAAGACTCCATGTCCTCTCGAACCGTCTCTTCAAGAATCTCCACGATGGGACCGCGGGCGCGGGCTTCGGCCAGCAGATCCGCGGCCCGATGAACGTTGTGGGTGCCGAAGACAACGTCCACATGCCGAGCCTTTTCCCGGATCAGGTCCCGATCCTTCTGGGCGAGACATCCCGCCACCGCAATCTGCAGGTCAGGATTGTCCGCTTTCCGAGCCTTCAGATCTCCGAGGTGGGCGTACAGCTTGTTGTCGGCGTTCTCGCGAATGCAGCAGGTGTTGAGGACGATCACATCGGCTTCGTCCATGCTCGACGCCGCCTCCATACCGTCGGCTTCGAGAAGGCCCGCGATGCGCTCGCTGTCATGTTCATTCATCTGGCACCCGTAGGTGCGCACAAAATACTGCTGACTCACGGGCTCAGGCTAGTGGCGGCCCGGCGCACTTTTCGGCGGCGGGAAGGTTGACCGAAACGTGAACGCCTGCATGGTTGGCCCGTTGGTACCGAGCAGGTCAAGGCGGTCCGCCGCTTCGGCCAACGTTGGCCGGTGACCAACACTCACCCACCACAAGGCCAGATGGCGACCGCCCATGGGGTAGAACCACTGACGTCGGTGCCCCACCAGGGCTGCGTGCTCCGGGCGAGCGATGTACGCCTCCAGAGTTTCGATCGACTCCCAAACCGACATATTGGCGATGATGTCGCTGGCCCACGGCGTGGGGATACGGGTGGCGTTGCCTCCCTCGTCCTGCATCCGCCAAACAAAGCCCGGAGATCGGTCAGCAATCGTATTCAGCCGGTCAAGTTCACTGACGAAACCTGCGAGCTCCGGCTCGTCGATACCGGCTCGCAGCTTGGCAATGTTCACCTGGGCCAGCTGCCAGCGAACAGTCACCGGCTGAGTCTGGCGGCTTGGCGGCGACGGGCCACAACCAGCGAGAAGCCAGCCGCCAGCAGTACCAGTCCCACGACCACCATCGGTGCGCTGTTGGTGCCGGTGAGGGCGAGTGGTGGTGCATCCGCAGCGGGGACCGGCGTTGGAGTAACAACGACCACGATCGGTTCGCCGATCACCCGGACAACAGTGGTGGGCTGCACGACCGGTTGTTTGTTGCGAATGCCAAAGTTGAAGCGGTCAAGTCCCGCGGTGTCGGCGACCGAGAAAACTCGACTTGCCCCCGACTGGTCGACGTACACGCCGACGGTGCCTCCGCCGGTAACGACCTTTCCGCCTGGCAGTTGAGCGATCAAAATGTAGGGCTGGTTGACTCGGAGTCCGAGAACCTCGTACCGGCCTTGATTGTTGCTGGTGGATGCGGCCACCAGGTTGCCCGCAGCGCCCGCGGTGGTTACTTCGAATGCGCTGATGCGCACATCGGACACGCCGGCCTCGAAGTCATCTCGAACGGCGTTGCCGTTGATGTCGTCGAAGACGGTGCCAGCCACGCTGGTGAGCGGGACTGGGGTTGGCGCGGGGGTGGACGTTGGCATCGGCGCTGACGTTGGCCCCGGCGTTGGCGTTGAGCGAGTGCTCGCCGTTGGGGCATTGGTGGGCTCAGCCGTCGCAACCTCGGTCGGCACCTCCGTCGGCTCACCGGTCGGGACCGCAGTCGGCTCCGAAGTTGGAACCGCAGTCGGGACCTCGGTCGGCACCCCGGTGGGCACGTCAGTCGGAACCGCAGTCGGCACCCCGGTGGGGACCGCGGTCGGCACCCCGGTGGGGACCTCGGTCGGCACCCCGGTGGGCTCCGAAGTCGGAACGGTGGTGGGCATCTCGGTCGGCACATCAGTCGGAACGGTGGTGGGCACCTCGGTCGGCACATCAGTCGGAACGGTGGTGGGGACCTCGGTCGGCACATCAGTCGGAACGGTGGTGGGGACCTCGGTCGGGCCTTCGGTCGGCACAGTCGTCGGGACTTCAGTCGGGACCTCGGTCGGCACTTCCGTCGGGACCTGGGGACTCAGTAAGCCGGCGTCCACCGAGGTCTCAACCTCCCCTGCGGTCAGCGTCAGGGTGACCCGTCCCTGGGAAGTCACATCGCTGTCGATCGTGTCGTCCGACCCGACATTGGCGGCGGTAAATGTGCGCTGCGCCGGGCCGACGACCTGGACTAGCCAGTCGAGACTCGGATCCAGATCACCGAAGCTGTAGCCGCCGCTGGCGGTGGTCAGTGTGGAGTCAATCTGGGATCCCGGCTGACCGGATGCGTCGACGGTGTACAGCTGGACTGCCACTCCGGAACGACCCGACTCTGCGCCATCGCGGACGCCGTTGCGATTGGTGTCTTCCCAGACCAAACCTTGCACGCCGGCCGGGGCCGAGGTGATGCCTGCGTCCAGGTTGGCCACTTGCTGGTCCCGAACCAGCGTGATCACCGTGCTGGTTCCGAGCACAGGATCTATGTCGCTGTCGATCGCATCATTGGAGCCCTCGTTGGCGTCGGTGAGAATCAATGTGCCTTGCGGGATGACCTGAATGACGTAGTTGCCCGGCTCGAGTCCACCAAAGGCGTAGCTGCCGTCCGCTCCGGTTGTCAGCTCACCGACGGTCACTCCGGGCGCTCCACCCACGGCGGTCCAAAGTCGAACGACGGCGCCGGACGCACCCCGCTCGTTTGCGTCCCGAAGTCCGTTGCGGTCGGCGTCTAACCATGCGTCGCCACTGATGGATGCGGTCGTACCGTCGATGCCCTGGTAGTGCGAGAGGTTGCGATCAAGGACCTGCAGAGCTTCGGCCCCCACGATGGTGGCGACGGCGGTTCCTTCGTTGCGATATGCACCAATGCCCGCCACCCCCGAGACCGAGCAGGTGGCAGACGCACCAGGTGCCAGCGCCGGGATGACGTTCAACGACCCCGCACCACAGAGGATGCCGACTTCGCGATCATCGGTGACCGCCACGTTGACCAGGTCGGTCGACCCCGTGTTGGTGACTTCATAGGTCCAGTTCACCACGCTGTTCTCAACCAGTTCAGGGCCGGGAGCCGAGTTGGCCGGGGTGCCATTGGTCTCTTTGACCAGCTCCAGGTCGGCGTCCGGGGTGAACGAGAAATTGATCGACGTGAGGTCTTCTCCCGGCGACAAGGTCGCCGAGGTTGCACCATTGGGCGTGCTGTCCGGATCAGAGGACGCAACGAAGCCCACCGGCAGGGCGCTCTGGTCGACGGTGACGGTGTAGGTGCCAGCGGCAAGGCCACTCAGCAGATAGTTGCCACTGGAGTCGGTGACGGCATTGGCCGGGCCGCCCGGACCGGTCAAGGTGATGGGGATGCCGGCCAGGTTCGGCTCGTTGGCCTGCCGGACTCGATCGCCGTTGGTGTCGACCCACACGAAACTGCCAATGGACCCAACCGGCAAGGGGGTTCCGGTGTAGTTGGATGGGTCAATGGCCTGAATGCTGGTCCCGAGTGGCGAGAGCGCGGTGGCCCGACCGGTGGTTCTGTAGGGCCCAAGGCCGGCGGTGCCCGTACCGGTGCACACAATGGACTCGCCCGCCGCAATGGTGGTGGCGGGGCAGTTGACGGCGACGCCGTTGGTGTCAACGACGGTCACATCAGCGAGAGCCGTCAGGCCTTGGTTGGACACGTTGTAGGTCCAGGTGATCGGTGTGCCTTCGGTGAGTGTGGGGCCGGGCGAAAGGTCCGCGTCGTCTCCGTTGGTGGAGACCTCCAGTTCGATCAACGATGGAGGGATGACGCCGAAGTCGTGGAGTCGAGTGGACTCCGACGCGGTGAGGGTTTCCGTTGACCGCCCGTCGACGGCGCCGTTGAGATCAGCGGTGAACACCCAGCCCGACGGAAGGCTGGCCGGCAGCACCCGAACGGCATAGGTGCCAACCGGCAAGCCGGTGAAGAGATAGTTACCGGCGCCGTTGGTGATGGACGAGCCCGAGGCCGGACCACTGAGCTCGACGGTCACATTCGGAACGCCAACCTCACCGCTGTCCTGGACGCCGTTGCCGTTGACGTCGGCGTAGACCAGGTCACCGATTTCGGCATCGGTGGACGCGAAACCCACATAGTGGGCTTCGTCGGTGTCGGTGACGGTGTCGGTTGGGTCACCGCTGCGCTCGGCTACCACCTTGCCAACGTTGACGAACGGTCCTTCCACTGCGGTGCCGGCCAGAATGCAGGTGACGCTCTCACCAACGGTCAAAAGATCAATTTCGTTTGTCTCGTTACCGCAATCAATACCCGTGCGGCGGCTGTCGGTGACCACCACGTTGGCCGCCGATGTTTCGCCAGTGTTGCTGACAATCAGTCGCCAGATGATGGGACTTCCAACCTCAAGATCAGGACCTGGAGCGGTGTCCGCCTCGATGCCATTGACGGTCTTGCTGATGCTCACGTCCAAAACTGGAAGCGGCGCTTCGACCCGCCGAACCAGGATGGCGTCAAGCTCAACGGAGGTATCCATGAGGCCCTTATCGGTGCAGGACTCGACCGAACCCTGATTGACCCCGTCGTCGAGGATGGTCATCGTGTCGACCGGACCGGACCAGCCGGGCAGCGAATCCAGGTCAATGGCCATCACCACATCGTCGGCACCAAATTGCGTGGACGGGTTGACCTGATAATCGGCGATACCGAAGGTGGACGTTGCCTCCGGACCTCGCAGGGTCACGGTCTGGCCGCTGAGTTCCCCATCCTCGACAATGAAGATCTCATGGCCGTCGGTGCGGGACAAGCCCGTTCCTGTCCGGAGCGTGCCGGTGGCCACCTGACCATCCGGGCGGACGCTCAGCGTGCCATCAGCCAGGCTGATCACGATCTCGCCCGAGCGCCCAATATCAGCGTTCTGATCGTCATCGATTGCGTTGAACACGCCGACCGAGTCGTTGAGGCTGGCCAAACCCCGGTTGACCTCGGCGATCGTGGAGTCGACCTCGCCAATGACCGGCGTTTCAACCGACGTGCCGGCGGAGTAGCCGGCGATCGATGCGGCGGTGGTTCCTGCGTAGCCCAGATCCCCCGCGGCGATCGCTGCGATGAGAAGATCATCCGCGTTTGAACCGCCGGGTGCGCCGTTGCATGACGGCCCATTGACGCCGAAGCTGAAAAGGGTGATCCCCGCAGTGTTGTCAGGAACGCCTGCGGCGGTCTGGGCACTGGCAGGGCTGGACAAGCTCAGAATCAGCAACGAGCCAATGAGCAGAGTGGCCAGGACAGATACTGCGATTGCACCCACCGAAAACGGCCCGCTGGCCCGATTGGTCACTCTGGCTCCTCCCTCACATGATCTCGATGCGAACGGCTGAACGCTCACCGCATTGCACCAGAGGGGCCGGTTTCACGTTGCTCCTCGCAGACCTAGTGACCAGTTGCAGTCTGCGGATCCGTGCATCCCCAAGGATTTTCAGTTGTCTGGCGTCGGACCGAGCGTGCTGAACGACGGGTGATCGTCGGGACGAGACAGTCCCATAAACCTACGGAATACCGGGGGTTTTCGCCTTGCGGCACGACCATTGGCAGTGTAGTAGCCCGATTGCGGCTGGCACGGTTTCCGGGCGCAATCACCCAGCCATCGGCCGACCATCGATAGTGACCGAAAAACAACAGAACCCGGTTGCCACCTGGGATGGAGTGGCAGCAACCGGGTTCGTTGGCCTGCAAACCGGCGAGAAAGCTGGTGGCAGGTGACCTCAACGGAGTCGGAATGCGTTGAGACCAGATGGTTGACCGACAGCGCCGGTCAGTCGTTGGTGGGTCAGTCGTTGGTAATTCTCGGAATCGCCCTACTCGGCGTCTTCGAGCACGATGGGTTCGTCGTCAGCGTCGGTGAACTGGTCGCCTTCGGCATCTTCGGCGGCGGCAAGCTCTTCGTCCGATGGCATGACAAGACTGACGATGCGGTCGGTCATCTCCACCATGACTTCGGGGTTCTCCCGAAGGAATCGCTTGGCGTTCTCTCGACCTTGGCCGAGCTGTTCACCTTCGTAGGTGTACCAGGCGCCCGATTTCTTGACGATCTCGTGCTCGACCGACATGTCCAGGACCGAACCTTCACGACTGATACCCAAGCCGTACATAATGTCGAACTCGGCCTGCCGAAAGGGAGGGGCGCACTTGTTCTTGACCACTTTGACTCGCGTGCGGTTACCAACAACTTCGGCACCCTCCTTCAACGACTCGATACGTCGAATGTCCAACCGGGTGGAGGAGTAGAACTTGAGCGCCCGGCCGCCCGGGGTGGTCTCCGGCGAACCGAACATCACGCCGATCTTCTCGCGCAGCTGGTTGATGAAGATGCAGATGGTGCCGGTCTTGCTGAGATTACCGGTCAACTTACGGAGGGCCTGAGACATCAGACGAGCTTGCAAGCCCACATGAGACTGGCCCATCTCCCCTTCGATTTCAGCTCGAGGGGTCAACGCAGCCACCGAGTCGATGACCAGCACATCAATGGCGCCGGAACGGATGAGGGTGTCAGTGATCTCCAACGCCTGCTCACCGGTGTCCGGCTGCGAGATGAGGAGTTCGTCCACGTCCACGCCGATGGCTCGGGCATAAACGGGATCCATGGCGTGCTCTGCGTCGATGAAGGCACAGATGCCGCCGTTGCGCTGGGCTTCGGCCACCACGTGGAGGGCCAGCGTGGTCTTACCGGAGGACTCCGGGCCAAAGATTTCGGCGACGCGACCACGAGGCAGGCCGCCTATGCCGAGCGCAACGTCCAACGCCAGCGCGCCGGTGGGCACGGTGTCGATGGCCATCGAGCTCTTTTCGCCCATCTTCATCACAGCCCCCTGGCCATGACTCTTTTCGATCTGCTTGAGCGCCATCTCGAGTGCTTTTTCGCGTTCCACGGCGTGCTCTCTTTCTGTCAACCACCGGCCTTCGCCGATGGGGTGTGGTGGATGTCGGGGAAGTGACGATCAACCTAGGAACAGGGTCTGACAGTTTCGTTTTGAACTTCGATTTGAACTTCGTTTTGAAACTGGCCGACACCGCTCACTTGCGCTGCATTGCTCCATCCCACTGGATTCCTGCCCGGCCGATGGTACTGAAGGCCAAGCGAGAACAACAGCAGTGTAATTACAGAACACCTGTTCGGTCAACCCCTTGGGCGAACAATTGTTCGGTTTCCCAATTTCGCGGGAAACCGCCATGCTGCGGTTGGCCCGGCCATGACGTCGGTCTGGCGGTGAGCAGCCGGGTTCTCCTACTATTTGAGTCATGACCGAACAAACCTCCAGTACCAGGACCTTCAGCGACGAAGAACTCCGCGAGCGCCTGACGCCCGCCCAGTATCAAGTCACCCAGAACGCCGGCACCGAACGAGCCTTCACCGGCGAGTACTGGGACTGCCACGACGACGGCACCTACCACTGCATCGTCTGCGACGCGGCGTTGTTCACCTCTGACACCAAGTTTGAGTCCGGCTCCGGCTGGCCGAGCTTCTGGGAGCCGGTCTCTGAGAACAGCGTCATTCGCAAGACCGACAGCAGCCATGGCATGGCCCGCGTCGAAGCACTCTGCGGTGCGTGCAATGCTCACCTGGGTCATGTGTTCCCCGACGGCCCAAAGCCAACCGGCGAGCGGTTCTGCATGAACTCGGCCTCACTCCGCCTGAACGCCGACGGCGAGGTGGAGGCCGACGAAGCATCCAGCTGACGCCCCACCTCACGCTGCGGGAATAGTCAACGAGATGGAATGGTGACGGCTTCGATGGCGACCTCGCGGTTGAGGGTGTGGGCCAGCAACGCTGATCGATTTCGAGCGGTGTAGAGCTCCAAACTCGCATCCGCGCCAGCCAACACGCCCACCCGAATGCGAAGGGGCCCGTCAACGCCGGCCGGCGGGTCAGCCTCCATGCAGGTGGACACATCAGCAATGGCGCGGGATCGGGTCCGATCCAGGGCGATGGCCACGCGAAGAATTCCCGCCAGCGTGCGCACCCGGTATTGATCCCGCTCGGTCAAAGCCATGAAGCTGTAGTGCGAGCCTTTGGGCGCGCTGCGGCGGTGGTAGCGGGCGACCTGGGCAATGAGTTCGACCTCGTTGTTGGTGAAGCCGTTGAGCCGGTCGCTGTTGCGAATCAGGTAGTAGCTGTGTTTGTGGTGCGCGGCGTGGGACACGAACAGCCCGACGTTGTGGAGAAGGCCGGCAGCTTCCAACAGGTCTCGTTCAAAGATGCCCAGGTCGTGATTTCCGGCCAGGGCATCAAAGAGCTGCAGCGCCAGTTCGGTGGCGTGCTGCACGTGACTTCGGTCCTCTTCAAAGGCGTCCACAAACCGCAGAACGCTGGTGCGCCGAATGTTGTTGAGGTGGGAGATACCAGCGTCGTCAACTTCGAGATCCGGATGGATCCGATCCAGCAGCACACCTTCGCGTAACGCATAGGGCGACGCCGTCATCTGATCCACGCCCAACTGGGTGAACACCTCCTGCAAAAGGATGGCACCGCCAACAATCACGTCGGCTCGAGTCGTCTCCAGACCTTGAATGGCCGCCACGCGCTGGGTTGGTGTGCGGAACGCCACGAGTTGGCAGGTCAGCCGATCCAGTCCTTCCCGGGTGATGGTTCGGCCGTCGAGTGACGAGTCCTGAGTCTTGAGCAACGATGCCACCGTCGTGATGGTGCCGGAAGAGCCCGCAGCAATCTCAAACCCCACTGAGCGGACCGCCCGGGTGGCCGGCACCAAGAAGGCGCGGGTGTAGGCGCGGCACGCATCGACTTGTCCAGGTTCGACCACGCCGTCGGGGAAGAACCGGCTGGTCAGCCGGAGGTGACCGATCCGCATGCTGCGCGCCGCCAGCATCTCCCCCTCGTGACCGACGATCAGTTCGGTACTGCCACCGCCGATGTCCACCACCACGCTTCGCTCCGCGAAGATCGGCAGAGCTTGAAGCACACCCAGGTGAATCAGGCGGGCCTCTTCGGTCCCCGAGATGACGTCGATGTTCACACTGGCGCGTTTGCGGGCCTCGGCGATGAAGTCCGCGCCGTTGGGCGCCTCGCGGACCGCACTGGTGGCGACGGCACGGAGGCCAGCTCCGTACGCGTCTGCGACCTGACGGAACCGGTCCAGACAGGCAACACCGCGCTCGATGGCTTCAAGGTTGAGCTCGCCTCGGTCACCCATGCCAGCGCCCAACCGCACCGGTTCCTTGTCACTGGACACGACGGTGAACCCACCATGGGCATCAACCTCGGCTACGACCATGTGAAACGAATTGGTACCGATATCAATGGCGGCCACGCGCTCGGTACCACCGTTCCGGCCGTTCATCGAGACCGGCGGTGATTCTGAAACTTCTGAAGCGTTCATGCGCCGTCCAGCAGTCGGAGACGGAGTCCGTTGAGTGCGTTGATCACCGTGAACTGACGAGTGCGCTCCCGGTCAAAGGGCCAGGTCACCATGGAGGACTGCACATCGCCATCAATCGCCGACGCCATCCAGACCGTCCCGGGTTTGATGCCCTGCCACGGCTCGGGACCGGCCACGCCGGTCACCGCTACTGCGCAGTCGCTTCCAAGCGACTCGCAGGCTCCCAGCGCCATGGCCTCGACGGCTTCCTGACTCACGTCGGGAAGATCAGGAACCCCAAGGACCTTCGCCTTGACTTCACTGGCGTAAGACACGATGGAACCACGAAAGACATCACTACTGCCCGGGACCGCGGTGATGCGGGCGCCGATCAGTCCGCCGGTGAGCGACTCGGCCAGTCCCAAAGTCAGACCTTGCTCACGGCACAGCTTGAGCACGGCATGTTCCATGGTCTGCTCATCGGTTCCAAAGATCACGGCGTTACCGATGATGGCCCGAATGCGCGACTCTTCGTCGGCCAGTTGGCGGTCGGCGTCTGCTTCGGATTCCCCTTTGGCGGTGAGGCGCAGTTTCAGTCCTTCTATGCCACTGGCGTTGAAGGCGATGGTCGCACCACTTCCCGCAACGTCAATCCGTTCGATTTCTTCGGCCAGTCGCTCGGCAAGGCCGGACTCGCTCATCCCCCACGTACGGAGGGTCCGGCTCTTGATTACCGATGTGATCCCCGCCCGCTCCTTCAGATCGCCGAGTACAAAGTGGGCGACCATTTTCTTCATCTCCCACGGAACGCCGGGCACCGCATAGATGACCTTCTCGGTTCCCGTGCTGTCTTTCACCGGGCATGCGAGTCCGGCGGCGGTGCCGGGCTGGACCGGGATGGGTTGGCCACCGGCGGGAACATCGGCTTGGAGCAGATTGTTCTGCGGCATCTGCCGGCCAAGATTCCCGAACATGGCGGCAATACGGTCCACGATCTCCTGGTTTCGAACCAGTTCGGCGCCCATGAGGTCAGCAATGACGTTGCGGGTGATGTCATCCTGGGTGGGACCGAGACCGCCGGTGACAATGACCGCGTCGCTTCGGTCAAGCGCGGTGGAGAACACCTCTTTCATGCGGTCGAAGTTGTCCCCAACTTTGGTCTGATAGTACGAATCGATACCGGCGGTCGCCAGTTGCTCGCCAATCCACGAACTGTTGGTGTCCACGATTTGTCCGAGGAGGAGCTCCGAGCCCACTGCCACGACTTCGCACTTGAATGAGTTGGCCTGCACGACCCCCCAGTATGGCCGAGCAGACTTGCTGTTGGTGACTGTTTGGTGATGGTCAGGCTCTTCCGTTGACGCGACCACCCAATTCCTCCCAAAAACCTGAGATTTCTTCAGCGTTTGCCGGTGGTGCGCGTGGCGGCTCGACCATCGAGGATGTACTGGCCGCCGGTCCAGAGGGTGAGGGTCACCGACGCCCACAACATGATCTGTACCACCCAGTCATGGTCCAACAAGGCGGGCGTCGCGGCCAGCAGCAGGGCCAGACCTTGAACGGTTGCCTTCCACTTGGCCAATTGCCGCGCTGGCATGGCCAGGCCTTCAGCTGCGAACCGAACGCGCACCAACATGATCACGGCCTCGCGGGCCGCTATCAGCACTACGGGCAACCAGTGGAAACGGCCGATGGACCAGAACGACACCAGCGAACCAATGACCACCACCTTGTCGGCGAACGGATCCAGGAACGCGCCGAGTCGGCCGATGCTGTTGGTCCTGCGGGCCAGCCACCCGTCCAGGTAGTCACTCGACCCAAAGATGATGGCCAGCACGAACAGACGCCAGCTGGTGCCTCCCTGCTCCTCCCGGCTGACGATCAGCCAGAATAGATACGGCGACGCCAGAATACGGGCGATGGTCACCATGTTGGCTGGCGAGAACACGCCGTACATCGGATACTGCCGCGTGGTGGGCTCCGAAGCGGTCAGGTCGGGGGGAGCCTCAGTCATCGCGGCTCCATTCTCTCACGCGTCAGAGAGATCTGCGGAAAGATCGGGGCCAATGGCACCGGTGATGGTGACCGTGGCGAACTCGCCAACGGTGAGGTCGTGCGGAACCGCGATGATGCCATCGATTTCGGGCGCTTCCCGATGGCTGCGCGCCACGCCGGGCTTGTCCACCAGAACCCGCACGTCGGTGCCGATCAATTCGTCCCGCTTCTCCTGGGTGATTGCATCCTGGAGTTCGGAAAGTTCGGCCAGCCGTTCGTTCATGAGTTCCCGCGGCACTTGACCGTCGAGATCGAAGGCGTAGGTGCCCGTTTCGGCGCTGTAGGCAAAGAAGCCGCACCAGTCCAGACGGGCGCTTCCCACGAAATCCAACAGCGCGTCATGGTCCGCTTCGGTCTCGCCCGGATAGCCGACAATGAAGTTGCTGCGAAATGCTGCGGTCTCGTGCCGGCTCCGAATCGCATCAATGCGGTCCCTGAACTTCTCGCCGTTCCCCCACCGCCGCATGCGGCGCATGAGCGGCGGACTCACATGCTGCAGAGAAAGGTCGTAGTACGGCACGCCGGTACCGGCGATGGTGTCAATCAACGCGTCGGTGAGATCCGACGGATAGAGGTACAGGAGGCGGACCCACGGCACTCGCTCAGCAACCTGTTGGACCAACGGAATGATCGAGCGCGCTCCCTGTCCCTGATCGCGCCCAAAGGCAGCCAGGTCCTGCGCAACCAGCACGATTTCCTGAGCGCCCAGATCATCGACCTCGTTACAGATGTCATCAATGGTTCGTGATCGCTGCGGGCCCCGAAACGTGGGGATCGCACAGAAGCCGCAGTTGCGATCGCAGCCTTCGGCGATCTTGACATAGGCCCACGGCGACTCCGACGGCGGCCGCGGCAACCGAAGCAGGTCAAAGGCGGGTGGCTCGTCGGATCGAATGCCCTTGGTTCCCAAGGTCACGGGGACACCAAACCCGGCGACGGCGTCCACCTCCGGAAGCGCTTCGGCGAGTTCGGAGCCATAACGCTCGGCCATGCAGCCGGTCACCACGATCTCGGCGTCAACCCGCATCGACTCTTCCAAAGCGAGGACCGTGTCGATGGACTCCTGTCGAGCTTCTTCAATGAAGGCGCAGGTGTTGACCACCACCAGATCGGCGTGTTCGGGAGAGTCGGCAGCCACCATGCCGTCGGCCATCAGTGTGCCGATCAGCTTGTGCGAATCGACCTCGTTCTTCGGACAGCCGAGCGTCTCCACCCAGTAGGTGGAGCCGCTGGCGTCCGTGGACTCGTTGGCCCCAGAATCTTGCACGGGGCCAAAGCTAGCGCGCCCCAATCCAGATTGGAGGAACTACAGGTCCTGAGACTCAGTTGCCTCGATGACCGGATCGCTCTTGGTCTTGTCCAGTGCGGACAGAATATTTACGCCAGTGGCCGCTTCAATCTGTTCCGTTATCGAAATGACGGCGGCGGGCATTTGCGACGCCACGTTGGGGATCGCCCCTCCGCCGCCCGCACCGCTGCCGTTGTCGATGACGGTGATCTTGTCAACGTCGATGCCTTCGACAGTGGCGGTGATGCGCTCCACCAGCTCCGGCAAAATGTTGAGCAGGAAGATGTTCTGCGCGTCCGGACCGGCCGACTGGTACTGCTGGGTCAGGGCCTGAAGCACCGCGACATTGGCGTGACCGTCTGCCAGGATAGACGCCGCTTCGCCTTCGGCTCGAAGTTCGGCCGCCTGCTTCTCCGCCTCGGCCGGCGCAATGATGTCGGCTTCAAGACGGCGCCGCTGCAGCTCGATCCGCTCGGATTCGAGAGACTGCTCTGCGGTGACCTTGGCCTTCTCACCGGCCACGATTGCTTCCTTCTCGCTGGCTACCGCCAAGGCGTCCAGTTCAGCGTTGCGCACCCGCAACTTGTTCTGTTCTTCGGCAATCTCAAGCTCCGCGTGCACGCGGGCCAGCTCGGACCGACGGCGGGCTTCGGCTTCAGCCTCTTCGGCGTCAGCGGCCTGTGATGCTTCGGACTCACGAGCTTCGGTGAGAACCTGCGCGGTACGACGACGACCAACAGCTTCGAGGTAGCCAACCTGGTCGGTCACGTTCTGAATCTTGAGCACGTCCAGTTCCAGGCCAAGGGTGCGAATGTCATCGTCGGCCTCGTCAATGAGGGTCTGGGCAAACTTCAGCCGGTCCTCGTTGACCTCTTCGGGCGTCAGCGTGGAGAGCACACCGCGAAGGTTGGCTTCCAGGTTCTCTTTGGCGATCTGTTGGATGTAGGCCGGGTCGGCTCCAAGGAAACGCTCAACGCTGTTCTCGAGCACGCCTTCACGACTGCTGACTTTGATGTTGGCCACGCCTTGCACGTCCAGGGGGATGGCGCCCTTTGAGTAGGCGTTGTTGACCGACACATCGATGGGGATTGTGTTGAGGCTCATGTACTCAACCGATTCAAGAATGGGGATCCGAATGGTGCGCCCGCCTTTGATCACCCGATACCCGACCGTTCGGCCGTCGTTGAGACCCCGAGAGCGACCGGAGATGACCGCCACCTCATTGGGCGGACAGATGATGACCAGACTCTTGATGGCCAGGACTGCCACCAGCACAATCACCACCAAGAACGCCGCCACAAATACAAGCCATTCCATGCTTTCTCCTTATTTCTCTCTGGTTTCGATCTGTTCTTTTTTGAACGATTTGCTCTACTGGGCGTCCAACGCCGGCAGGGGTGCGACCCGAGCGGTTCCGCCCACGATGTCCACGATCACGACGGGGTCGCCCACGTCGAAGGAGGGAGCGCCGTCTTCCTTGTAGGGCAATGCGACGAAGTACTCAGTCTGACCGGCCATCTCCGCCCGGATGCGACCTTTGCGACCGGGACCCAGTGGCAGCACGACGGTGCCGCTTGAACCGCGGACATCGCGGTCGGTGAGGTGCGAGGACGCCTCGTTGCGGTTCACGAACTGCACCAGTTGGCCGTTCACGGCCGCAGCAACGAGACCGAGGGCCACCGCGGTGACGAATGCCACGAAGTCGCTGGAGATGAGCGAAAAGACGATGCCGGCCAGGCCGAAGAAGGCCGAGGCCATGACCAGCGAGCGGAAGGAGAGCAGGGAACCTACAAAATCGCCGACTGACCCCATGAGGCCATCGGCCGCGCCTCCGATGCCAGCGTCTGCGTCCAGATCAACGTCGGCGTCGAAGTCCGCTTCGACTTCGGCTTCGAGGTCCAGGGCCCCCAGCAGCATGGGCACAACGAAAGCGCATCCAAATACCGCACTCGCTATGTAAACCCAGATCATTGTCTCCTCGATCGTAGTCTTTCGGCGCATTCTGGTCGACTCGATTGGCGGGCCGTCTGCTGGGTCATGTGCTTGTCATAACGTGAGCGACATGAATCGACTTGATGACAAAGTGGCGCTGATCACCGGCGGTGCCAGGGGGCAGGGCGCCGCCGAAGCGAAATTGTTCGCCGAAGCGGGGGCCACGGTCGTGATCACCGACGTACTGGATGAGGAGGGCGCAGCGACGGCGGCGGCCGTGGGACCGACGTGCACCTATCTGCATCAGGATGTGACGTCCACCGATGAGTGGACCGCGGTGGTGGACGCAATCATGCAGGAGCATGGCCGGATGGATGTCCTGGTGAACAATGCCGGCATCTTCCGGGTCACGCCACTGCTGGAGACCACTGATGAGGCGTGGGACACGATGATCGCAATCAATCAGACCGGGGTGTTCAAAGGCATGCGGGCAGTGGCGCCGGTGATGAAGCGTCAGGGCGGCGGAAGCATCATCAACATTTCGTCGATTGCCGGGTTACGGGGTACGCAGGCGTGCTTTGCCTATGGCGCCACGAAGTGGGCGGTGCGGGGTATGACCAAGTCCGCAGCCCAGGACCTGGCCGGCAGCGGGGTGCGGGTGAATTCGGTGCATCCGGGGTTGATTGAGACGGCGATGATGGACGAGTTCGGCGGCGACCGGAACGAACTGGCGGCCCGGGTGCCGATTGGCCGGCTGGCCGAGGCCGACGAGGTGGGGACGCTGGTCCGCTTTCTGGCTTCAGATGACAGCAGCTACTGCACCGGCCACGAGTTCGTCATCGACGGCGGCTTCATTCTCTGACCTTCTGCCACTCGGCAGGAACCAAGCGACCTCGCAGTGCGACATGGCCAATCCGGCCAACAGTCGTTGCTGAATCCTGGATCACTCATTGGAGCGGTTCGCTGAGAGCCAGGTAGGTGAGTCCAAACTCATCCAGCGCCACTCTTTCGCAGCCCATCTCGTTCCACCAGCGGAGACTCTCAAGGTCGATGGCCACCTCCAGATCGCTCGGAGCAAAGACCCCAACCCGGTCTTTGCACATCTGAATCAACACCCCGTGCGGGTCGGACTCAGCGGGTGCAAGTCGGGCCTGCAGGTGCCCGGCAACAATCAGCCGTTCTTCAACCGAATTCTCATAGGGACCGTCGGTCCGATTGGACCATCCGGCACCGCTGCCCAGCCAGCCCGTTCCTTCGACCACGTACGACCCCGCATCGACGGACCATTCCTCCAGGGCGGCCACAATCTGGTCGGCGTACTCCGCGTCCGAGCGTTGGGTGGTGACGATGGTGGCCCCGGGAACCGACCCTTCGGAAACGGTGGCATCGAACGCCGTCGGCGGCTGCACCTCCACGTCTGCGTCCGCGACTGCCGTTGGCGTGGGCACCACGGTGCTCGTTGCTGTCGGAACCGTGATCGTCGCCGCACGCTCGGCGTTGTTCTCATTTCCACCGCCAACCATCACCGCAATGCCCATCCAGGCGACGACGCCAACGACTGCCAGCCGGGCAGGGATCGACAGGGAGCGGGACTCGGACCGGGTCACCCCGGACTTGGGGTACGAAGCCCTGGGCGGCGGCGCTTCAGAACTCATCGTTGATCGAACTGAAGGGACAGGAAACTGTCCTGGTCGAGGGACCAGGTGGAGGTGAATACCGACTCCCCCGTGCTGGTCTCTGCCCACTCGTCGGGCACCGTCACCTGCACGGTGACCAACACCACGTTGGGCACCGGTTGGGCTCCCAGGTAGATCTGGTACGAGCCGGGGGTGGTTGTTCCGTCCAGGCTTATGCTCACGGTTCCCTCCTCACCGGGACGAACCGCCAGAAGAGCGGCGCGCCGTTGCAATCCAAACTCTCCGTACACCCATTCTTCTTCTGCCGGTTGGCCATCAATTTGCGCGGTGCGAAGAGTCTGGTTGCTCCAGACCGACACGCGCTCAACGGCATCACCCAGGTCAAACCCATACGCTTCGTTCGACCGTCCGAGAACATAGGTGGCGAGTCCGCCCGGCGTTCGATTGGCAATAGTGACCGAGACCGTTCCGAAGAATCGGCCGGTAGCCGGGTCGAGGTCGATGTCGTAGACGATGGAGCGGTCGAGGTAGGGCGACAGTTTGTTGGGCAGGCTGGCGTCGGTTGCCACATGGACATGGTCGGTCGTTGTGGAGTTGATTGCGGGGAGCTCTGACCGTAGGCCGACCGACGAAAGGAACAGGTTTTCGGAGTCGTCGTAGGTGGAGAATTGGATGCGATTCTGACCAGCCAGCGGCCTCAGGGCTTCAGCCAGTTCGAAAAGGTCGGAGCGATCCAGGCGGAAGAGCCGACCAAATACATCGGCGCCCACCGCGGCCAGCACTTCGGTGCGGCCTTCGAAGGAGGTGAACGCGCCGGTTTCACCTTCGAGATTGAATCCTTCGTATTGGCCCTTCAGTACGAAGTCGGCCAGGTTGTCTGCGTTGAGCAGGACCTCGGTGTTCTGATCCTCGGCGAGCGTGTCCGGAACGACCACCTCGAAGTCCCCGGCATCCATCATCGCCGCCAGAGCGAACGGGTCAAGCAGCATGACCCCATCAATGTTTCCCAGCCCTTTCCGAGGGGCCGCCTCCCGTGCCGCATAGGCGATGGTCGGGAAGTCGATGGTTCCGGTGAGGTTGCCAAAATAGTTGATCAGTCCGCCGACGCCGTAGTTCAGATATGACGGCGGGAGCGCGCTGGCATCGGGAAAGCCCGGCGGCACGATGGTTCCCTCGACAAGATTGTCCACATCACCCCCGCGCCCCACTTCTTTGACTTTGACTTCGCCGCTCTGCGCGGTGATCAGGGCATAGGCAGATCCGAAGCCGCCAAACTCGCGCGCTTCGGCCGGATTGGTGAAGATGACCAGGTACGTGCGCAATCGGTCGGCGCCGAGTATTGACGGCATCACCTGCGCCGCGGTCTTCGCGGTACGAACGGTTCGGCCAATCTCGTTTACCTCATCCTGCGCGGTGGCCAGCCGGTTCTTCACCGGACCAACAAGCCAGGTCTGGTCGATGCCGCGCAACTGCCCCTGCGCTGTGAGTAGGCGCACGTCGGTATCGTTGAGTTCCGCACTGATCGAATTGATGACGTTCAAGTCGACCACGCCGGGGCTTGTCACCCACCGCTTGCCGTCGACGACGCCGATGGCATTGCGAGCCACCGCACTGAGGTCCACAGCCTGGTCAAGAGCGGATTCAACGGCTCGATGATTCTGCGCAAAGATGGGCACCAAACGAGTCGGCTTAGCCCAGAACGCACCCACGCGACCCTGAGCTCTTTGCAGATGGCTCGCGGCATCGTCGAGGCGTTCGGCCGCTCCCTGGGGTGCGTCCACGGCGTCGCTGACGGCGCCCACCGTGAGACCGATTCCCGTGTTGGCTGAACCTCGCGCCATCACCAGGCTGACCGAGCCAACCACCACGCACAGGGCAGTGAGAACGCAAAGACCCAAACCAAGGTTTCGGAGCTCACGCCGCCAGAACGGCGACGATGCCCGCCAGTACGACCACGCCACCACCGCCACCGTCGCAACCGCAATGATTGCGCTCAATCCGGTTACGCCAAAATCCCGGAGGAACAGCAGACCAACCGCAGACACGGCGGCGATGGTCGCCGAAATGGCCCGGGTGACCAACGGCGGTAGCGCCCTCCAGTCCTGGAATGCGGCGGCGCCCAGCACCGCAGCTGAGAACACCCATGCGGGCCCAATATGGCCAAACGCGACGGGAACGACCGCCAGGACCAGCAGCGGCCAGCGACCGGACCTGCTTCCCGCAAGCGTGACCGCAGCGACAAATAGAGCGGTCAGCAATTGGTCCCAGATCGGTGTGGCGGTTGGTCGAACCGCAGTGAACATGGAAGCGCAACCAGCCAACCAGGCCATCCCACTTGGAATCAGTGCCAAGGTCGACGGCGAGATCTGGTCGGCGAAGGTCGGCATTTGGTCCGCGTCCGACTCATTTACCGCCCCCACCAGGGACCCCACCGGCGGCCGGTCACCTGGGGGTGGCTTCTGATTGATTTCAGCGGAGAACGTCATGGGAAACTAGTTGAGGCGCCGCGATGAAATGTGACTGTGGCCAGCGCGCGAGATCAAGGGCGCTGGTGCCGGTCGACGATCGATTCAACCGCGGTGATGACCTGGGTTTGTTCGTCATCGGTCATGTCGGGAAAGAGCGGCAGGGAAATGATTCGGCCGAACAGGTCCTGGGCGACGGGAAGGTCGGCGGGGGCGTAGCCATAGTCGTTGGTGTAGAGCGAGTGCATGTGCAGCGGTTTGTAGTGGACACTGGTGCCGATGCCGGCCGCGTTCAACTCCTCAATGAAGGTGTTGCGGTCGATTGACAACGTTTCCCATTCCAGCCGTATCACAAAGAGATGGGCTGCAGTGTTGGCCAACGCTCCCTGCGACATTGAGGTGACGCCCGGGTTGGCGGAGAAGGCATCGACATAGCGCTGGTATTTCGCCCTCCGAGCGGTGGCCAACGCGTCGCACCGAGTCAATTGAATGCGTCCAATGGCCGCGGCGATGTCGGTCTGGTTGTACTTCCAGCCCGCCATGGCAATGTCGTATTCCCATCGGGCGCCGGATTTGTAACGGTTCCACGCGTCGCGGCTCAGCCCATGGAGCGACAGCGACCGAGCGCGATCGATCAGGTCGGAGTCCGGGCTGGTCAACATCCCACCTTCGCCAGTGGTGATGTTCTTGTTGACGTAGAACGAAAAACACGCGGTTGATGCAAACGAGCCCACCCGTCGACCATCGATGGATGTGGGGAGGGCATGCGCCGCGTCTTCGATGACAACACCGCCAAATTCGTCAGCGAGTTTGGTAGCGCCAACGAGGTCTGCGGGGCCGCCGCCGTAGTGCATGACCATGATGGCTTTGGTCCTACCAGTGACTCGGCGGCGGGCGTCATCGAGATCAATGGTCATGGTGGCCGGATCAATGTCGACCAGGACCGGCGTCGCACCGACGGCGATACAGACCTCGGCGGTTGCCGCAAAGGTCATGGTTGGCACCAACACCTCATCGCCCGAACCGATGTTGTGGCCAATCAGGGCCAGGTGCAGCGCCGCGGTGCATGAGTTCACGGCCAACGCATGATCGGCGCCCACATACTCGGCGAACTCGGCCTCAAAGGCTTTGCAGTGCTGGCCACTGGTGAGCCATCCGGATTCAAGGACACCGGCGACGGCGGCGGTTTCGTCGGGCCCCAGGCTGGGGCGAAAGAACGGTACGGTCATGCGCTCGATTTCTGCAATTCTTCCTGGAGTTGGCTGCCGCGACGCAACAGCGGTTGAAGTTCCGCACGATCGGACTCGGTCAGAAACGATGACCACGGCCCGGTCACCGGAAATCTGGATGCGACGTCCACAAACTCGATGCATGGCGCCGGGTCCGGGATGCTGAGCTCAGAACAGATTCGTTCCAGCTCATCGGCATTGCCGCACAACGTTTCGTAACGGGTGACCACCGCGGGGACGCCGGAGCGGACCGCGGCAGCGGCGCCTTCGAGCGACCGCAGCCATTGCTGGGCGGCCACCCACGCAACACCGCGGGTGGCGACATCGGTGTCGATGCCGTTGTACCTGATTCCCCATGTGGGAGGCGGGGTTGGGCGCCCAAGCAGGGGGCCGAGCCGCCCGCGGGCCTGGCCCAGACCCACCAGCCCAAGGTACGGAAGGTCACCCGGTCGAAACATTGTCGCCTTTGATCGCCAGCGGCCCCACTCCGTCGCACCATGCCACTGTTTGTAGCTGGACTGAATCACGTCCTCACCGTTGCGAGTAATCACCAGAAAACGGGCGTTCGGATAGACCTTCTGAACGAAGGGAATGCGAAGCGCGTTGCCGACCGTCTTCTCCACAATGTGCTGATCTGGCCCCGTGGGAGCAAACGCGTCCATTCGCCGGCGGATGGTCTCCGCCGTTTTCGGGGTTGCACGGTCGACGGTGAGCTCGTCATGCCCCACCCGGTGATTTCCGGCTCTCCACACAAAGCTGACATCGTGATTCACCGGGACCAGTGACGCCGATTGAGCGATCGCATCTCGCAGAAAGCGGGTTCCCGAGCGCGCCGCCCCGATGATGACCACCGGACTTTCGCTCACCAAAGGTTGATCGGTCATCGGGCCGAGTCCGGTGTTCGGGCTTGCTCAAACCAGTCGGCCATCTCTCCTATAACCGACTCCGGGCGCCAGGAGCGGTAGAACTCGTCAGCGGCCAGATACCACTCGTGTCGCTGGCGGTAGCCGTTTCGTTTGACCGACACGCTGGCTTCACCCTGATGACGAACGACCATTGCGGGAATCCAGAAAACCGGTATCTCCAGGGCATGGGCCTGCTCGGCAAACGCAAACTCCTCGCCAAACAGCGGTCCGTCATGAAAGACACCGCCAGCCAGAAAGTAGCCGGCGCCAAACACCGTGAACGCGCCTGCGGCGGAGTAGATCTGCGTGTACGCCGGCTGACCCGAGTTGGGGTTTGGACGGAAGCGCCGCCGAAGGTTGTACAGCTGGCGAAAGGCAATGTCTCCGGCCAGGGAGCTGCGTCGGATCCGGTCCCGAATCCGACGGTTCATCCCCGCAGGGCGGCGCATGAGCTGCGGGTTGACGTGATACTGCCGGTCCGACTCGACAATGTCGGGCGCCAGGATCCAGCTCAGGTCACCGGTGCGCAGTTGTGCATCATCAACTGCGGCCACCAGGTCGGCGTAGGCGAAGGAGAGGTCCACGTTGCACAACACCACTGCTCGATACCGAAGCCCTTGCCCACTCCCGAGGTCTTGCCCACTCCCGGCTTCCGCACTGCCTCGTAACGTCTCAAGAGTGGCGCGCGCAGCACCGCTGAAGCCCGGGTTGTGGGCAAAGTGCAGATACCGCACATTACCGCGCACCGCGTCCTGACCGTGCGCTGAAATGAGGGCCGTCGGAGGCCGGGCGGTCGGCGAGTTGTCCGCAATCACCAGCTCCACCGGGCATTGGGCGGCACCCGCGCCCACAACGACAGGATCGCTGAGGAACGCGGCCACCAGCGCATCCACGAGCGCTGGCGTCTTGTACGCCACCGCAATCACCAGAAGGGGTCGGTCGTCGGACAGAGCGGGGTTGGTCGGTGGTCGGTCCTGGTGGTTCATGCCTGGTTCATGCTTGGTCGCCAACGTCGTTGTCGCCAACCTCGTTGTAGCCAAGAAGGCTCAGCCGCCTCAGGTGATCTACGCTCACCGAAGCGTTGTCGGATGCACTCACCACCGAGTCTCGCTCACCGGCGGGATCCCGAACCGTTTTTGACACATCTTCCAGCTGTTGATCGGTTGGGTGGAGACCGCAGAACGCTGCGCACTGCTGGAGCACCGTCCTGGGATCTTTCACAAGTTGGTGGTAATCCACGGTGTGGGCATCCGGGGCCCCGGGCAAACACAGCGTTGCGTCCTGTATCTCACGATAGGAAAGCGCCACCTCCAGCGCTCCGTCAGCCGAAAGCACCCGCCAGCCGTCAGCCAACAGCGGTCGACCAAGCAGCGATCGTCGGCTGGCCTTCGCCATCGGCATGACTTCGAGCGCTTGGCGTATCTGGTGGGCCCGAAGGCGCAGGCTTCGGGCGGCATCACGAGGATCGCGCTGAATCGCAACCACGCGAAGCGCCGGGAGAATGGCGTGCCAGAGCGGCAACAGATACGTATTGCGAGGATCCTTCCACCCCCACGCGCCCAGGAGCCGGTCCGGTTTGGGAGCCACCCCCCAGTACTCGGCCGCAGCTGGCGAGTGAAGGTGCCGTCGGACCGGGGATGCGAACGCCGCAAGATCTTCGATCTGGGCCAGCGACGTTTGCACCGCCGTTGGGTTGGTCCAGTGGCCGCCGGCTTCATAGGACAGCCGCCGGTTGAGCCGTTGGAAGAATGATGACTCCGCGTGACTGTCCTGGCGAGCACCAAGAAAGAGCCCCATCCGCGCCAATCGAGACGCGACCGCCGAGGTTCCTGACCGGTGCGAGCCGAGGATCAGAATCGGCGGTTGAGCACTTTCGAACACTGGCACAAATATAGACGACGAAGCCGATGACCAAGCATTTGAGCCAGCATCGCATGTGGTCAAGCTGGTGATTGGTGACCGATGAACTCGCGGGTGGCCGCTGTCTGCTGTGTATGCTCCTTTGCCTGATGAGCACCAGTAGCTACAACGTTGCGGCCGGGGACCCCGGACCGAAGCTGGCATCGGCGGCATTGGCCCGAGCCCCTGAGCCCTTCAGCGTGCAGTCCCCGGGAGCGGCGCGGTGGCTTCGGGCTCGGCGATTGGTTGACTCGGTGATCGTGCTGGTGACCACACCCATCGCCGTTCCTTTGGCGGCCGCCACGATGGCGGCCGTTGTGCTCAGTGACCGTGCGAAGCCGTTGATTCGGCTGGACCGGGTGGGCCAGCACGGTCGGTCACTGCGGCTGGTCAAGATTCGCACCATGCGTCCGGTTGACACCGGCACCAATGGTCCGGCCATCACCGCCTCGGTCGACCACCGGGTCACTCCCGTGGGATCGGTGCTTCGGCGCGTTCGTCTGGACGAGTTGCCGCAGGTGGCCAGCGTGTTGACGGGCAAACTGGCCCTGATTGGGCCGCGGCCCGAAGTTGAGGCCTTTGTTGACACCAACGATCCTGCGTGGCGGAAAGTTCTGTCGATCAGGCCGGGGATTGCCGGGCTGACGCAGGTGATTGCATCGCCGTGGGAAGCGACCCAGCTCCATGGGCCGGACCCCGAAATCCGGTACCGGGAGATCGCGGTCCCAGCCAAAGTCGCCATCGACGCCTGGTACGTCGACCATGCATCTCTTCGACTGGACCTGACGATCTGTTGGTCACTGGTCTCCATGATGGCGTTTGGGAAGACCTGGACTGCCGCCCACCAACTCGTCGACGCCAAGGTTCCGGCGGCCGCCGCGCTTCTGGAGCCGTCTCGTCCCACCACGCCACGCGCCGTCAAATGACGTGAACCTGACCGCTGCGCAGCACCGATCAGTCAGCGACGCCCCGCACGTCATCCTCGTTCATCGTTACTTCTGGCCGGACACCCCCACCTACGCTCAGATGCTGCGAAGCATCGCCGAGCGGCTGGACGCGGACGGATTCCGGGTTTCGGTGTTGACCGCCCAACCGAGTTACGGCGGGTCAGCGGTCCACGATCGTGCACCGCGTCGCGAGACCATGGGGCGCGTCGCCATTCGCCGGCTGGGCCTTCTGCCTGAGCAGAAGAACCAGACTCTTCGACGAGTCGTGAACCTGTTTGGGTTTGCCGCCAAAGCCAGTGTCCAGATTCTTCGTGCTGACAGCCCTCAGGTCGTCATGGCGGCAACGACACCGCCGCTACTGGTGGCCGCGATGACGAGCATGGCAGCTCGGATGCGCGGCGCCGCGTTCGTCTACCACAGCCAGGACATCTACCCCGAGGTGCTCGGCGGCACGGGCGGCGTCGTTGCCCGCCGGCTGCAGACGATTGCTCGATGGGTCGACACCCGGTCTGGTCGGCGAGCAGATCGGGTGGTGGTGTTGAGTCAGGACATGGCCCAGACGTGGACAGATCGAGGCACCCCCGAAACCAGGATTGCGGTCATCAACAACTTCTTCGATCCGTCGGCCATCGACGAAGCCGCCGCCGCTGAGGTACCGCCGGTTGGCGCTGGTCAGCGACGGCTGGTCTTTGCCGGCAACGTTGGCGGGTTCCAGGACCTGGAAGGTCTGGTTGATGCGGTCGCTCGTCTGGATGACGACCGGCTGCAACTGTTTGTGGTCGGCGACGGCGTCGCACTTGATCGTTGCCGGGAGGCGGCCTCCGCACACACCCATTTCGTGGGCCGCACGTCGCCGGGGGACGCCCAGGCCTGGATCGAATCTGCCGACGCGGCGGTGGTCACTCTTGGAGCCGGGCTGATTCGCTACGTGTACCCGAGCAAGACCTTTGCCTATCTTCAAGGCGGCGTGCCGTTGTTCGTTCGGATCGAACCGGACAGCGAACTGGGCCAACTGGTGGTGACCAACGACGTGGGCTGGGCGGTGGCACCCGACGACCCCGTGGCCTTGGACAACGCGTTGCGGTCGTTCATGGCCGCCGACCAGGCCACGCTGGACGCCATGGGCCGCCGAGCCGAAGCTCTCGCCGCCAGCCGCAACTCATTGGTTGCGCTGGATGCATGGGTGGATCTGTTCCGGTTGCTGAGCGCGCCGGACTCTTAGCTCTTTCTGGACCAGCCAGCCAGAACGATTACCGGCAGAACGAATGCCCACTGCAAACCAATCGTGCGCGCCAAGGGGTTGGCGGCGGTGGAGATGGCGAGGGCAACCGACGCCACAATTGCGGCGCGGGCCATCATCCGAGCCGTTGCATCCGGAACCGACACGAAGCGTTGGCGAAGCTTGCGGAACGCAATCACTACAGCTCCCAGGTAGAGGGCGATCCCCAGGAGTCCCGCCTCAAACAACAGCAGGTGATAGGACAGCTCGGCGCGCCATGGCCGAGGCGTATCGGTGAATTCGGTTCCGATCTCGTAGCCCCGCCACGTGAAAAAGTCATCGGTTACCGCGCCAGCCCCGTGGCCAATGAGGGGTCGTTCACCCCATCCGCGGAGCAGCGATTGGGCCTGTGCCGATCGGACCCCCGTGGTGCGTTCGATACGGACGTTCCCTTGGTTTTCCATCACCCCGACCGAAGCCAGCAGATCTTGCGGAAGGCGCAGCGGATTGAGACCAAGCAGCATCACCACGGCAATCACCACGCTCACACCGGCGACCATCAGCGTCATGGCTTGGCGCATATTTCTGGGGTTGCGCGTACCCAGCTGCGCGAAGCCGACGCGGCCCGTGAGCCATATCAGCATCGGCGTGAGAGCCACGGCGCCAATGACGCCCTGACGGCCGGATATGAGCACCGCCATCAGCCCCAGCCCAAACCCAACCAGAAGCAATGGACGGTGACGGAGCTCCAGCCGATAACGGAATGAATCCCAGACCACGGTTGCCAGGAAGGGGACGGTGGCGATGAGCGACGACGTTCCCGAGAAGCTGACCCTGGCTGTCCCCGAATCGAGACTTCCAAACGCAAACGGCGTGATGGCCCGAACAAAGTCTCGACCGAAGCCGGACAACAACATGAACATCGCCGCGGTGACGACAACGGTGCCAACCGAAATAGCCGATGGGAGGCGTTCGACCAGCCACCGGTCGGCGAGGTTGCCAATGAAGAACCAGGCGACAGGACCGGCAACCAGAGCAATTCCGACATCTCGCCATCCGGGGTTCGACCTCAGCACGCCAATGACAACCGGCACCAGTGCTGCGCCGGCGAAACCAAAGATGAGCAGCCGAAGCGAATCAAAGCGCCCGAGTCTCAGGTCGCCGGGCATGGTGATTGCACCAAGGACGACCGACAGCCCAAGCATCGGTCCGAGAACGTGGAATCGGCCGGCAGGCACCACAATGATGACCGCCAGAACGCCAAACAACCAGAGGTTGCGAGCCAACCGCGCGGACTCGCCCATGGGCGACACGGCGAAGGACGCTGGCGAGCGGGTCACTGGTTGCGGATCAACAGTCTCAGGCATCAACCGCTCCGAGCACAAAGAACAGCGGCTCGCCCAGAATCCAGTCAGGGATTGTGCCGCATTCGTTCTCCGCCCACCACGTCTTGTCGGCCTCCGACGGAAGGACGCTACTGGCAATGAAAACGCCAAACCGATCCTTGCACTGGTGGACCAGCGCCACGGCAAGGTTGCCATCGTCATCGATCGGAGCGGAGTCAACCAGCAGACCCGAGGACGTCAACGCCGCCGAAATTGACCCGGTGTAGCCGGGCTCGCCACCCCTCGATACCCACCCGCGGCCTGAATTGCGAAATCCACCCCGGTCGGTTGGTATCGGGCCGGTTTCAAACTGGTCCAGGGCGTCACGAACCGAGGTTGCCCAGGTGGCACGATCCTGATCCGCCGAAAGCACGGGCGCCTGGAGGGACCCGAAATCGCCTGCGGTCGGTGTCGTTGCCCGGCCGTCGATGATGAAGGCCGTCGCCACAACCAACGCGACCCCGACCGCCACCAGCGCCAGCGCTCCCAACAAGATCCCGGGAGCTGGTTCCGGTGCCGTTTGGAATTCGCTCCGGGTGCGTGTCACGGGAGGTACCGTAGTGCGCGTGGCACGGTTGGTGTATGTGGCTCATGGTCTGCGCGGCAGCCTCTACGCAAGCCTGGCGCTGGCTCGACGGCTCAAAGATGACGGCCATGAAATCACCTTCATGGCTTTCCGCAACATCGGCGCGGACGTCACGGCCGCCGGATTTGATCTGGTCCCGCTTACCGATGGGCCCGATGCTGCGGCCGAATTTCGCACCGCGGTTGCCGCACGTGGACCCGTTCGAGCCATTCCATCAGGGATTCGGCTGCGATCAGGTCTGGTGGGCTCCACCGAGGTGCGGGACCGAGTACAGGATCTGGCTCCAGACGCGTTGATCATCGATGCCGAGATGCATGCGGCAATCCTGGCGACTCGGGATCTCCGGCTCCCAACGGTGCTGTCGGTACCATGGTTCTCACCGTTTCGCACGAGCGGCCTTCCGCCCATGCACACCGACCTTGGACCGCCGACCAGTCGTCTTGACCACCTGCGCATCGAAGCCGCTTGGGAATGGCAACGCCTCCGCCGGTTTGGAAACCGGTACGCAGGCGGCCTGTCCCCCAGGGGACTCCGCCAGAGAACCATGCCATTTCAACTGAATACGCCCAACATCCGCAACATCCGGGCAGTCGCCCGGTTCCACCGTGTGGATCTGCAGGCGATCTCGTCGTGGCGGCATTGGATCGATCCGCTGACATACCCGGGTCTTCCACTCATGAGCTTCACTGCGCAGGAGATGGACTTCCCCCATGCGACTCCGGACACCTTGACTTCGGTTGGTGCGGTCATTGACGAAGACCGAGCCGAGCCGCTGGTGAGCGAGGAGACCCATGCTCGTTGGCGGTCCTTTCGTGACCGGACGGCCGGCGACGGTCGACCACTGATCTACGCGTCCATGGGGTCGATGCACACCAGTAATACAGACTTCTACCGCCGTCTGGTTTCGGTCTTCGCCCGGCGCCAACAATGGGCGCTGGTAATGGGCCTTGGCGCTCAGGCGGACGTGTCTGCATTGGGCCAGATACCCGACAACGTGCTTGCGCTCGATTACGCGCCGCAGATCGATGTACTGAGTCAAGCGTCAGCCGCTATACATCACGGTGGTATTGGAACGGTGAATGAGTGCGTCTGGTTTGAGGTGCCGAGTATCGCCTCTTCATCGGGATTTGTTGACCAACCCGGAACTGCGGCGCGGGTGGCTCACCACGGACTTGGGGTCAGCATCGACGAGGCCGACCTCACCGCCCACGAGATCGATGGCGTGATAGATCGGCTGCTTCAGAACCAGTCCATCCGGGAGAACCTCGCCCGTATGCGCGCGATCCTCGGCTCCTATGAGCAACGCCGCGTCGCCGAGCGGCTGATTGCCAGTCAGCTCGCCGGATAGACGAGTTTGCCGCCGTCCATTTTCAGGATCCGATCACACGAGGTCAGTGCATCGGCCCGGTGCGACACGATGATGGCGGCGCACGACCGGTCCAGCGCCGCCATGGTGTCGGCGATCAGCCGAGTGCCCGCGTCATCGATGGCGCTCGTGGGCTCATCCATGATGAGCAGCGACGGTTTGCCAGCCAGGGCTCGAGCGATGCAGATCCGCTGGGCTTGTCCGCCCGAGACCTGACGGGCCCCGCGTTCACCGATCACGGTGTCGTACCCGTCGGGCCATGAAATGATTTCATCATGCACGCCGGCAGCCCGGGCGGCTACGACGACTTCCTGGCGACCGATGGCGCGATGAAAGGCGATGTTCGATTGGACGGTGCCCGAAATCAGCACCGGGCGCTGAGCAACACTTGCCACCTGGGAGCTGAGGGACGCGGCAGAGCAGTCGGCCCGATCCACGCCGTTCATCCGCACCGTGCCCGAATGGGGCGCCTGCAATCCCAACAGGATGGCCAGCAGGGTGGACTTGCCCGAACCGGAAGCGCCAACGATGCCAACGTGTTCGCCGGCGGTCACCGTCAGGTCGAGGCCGCGCAGGACCGGCAGGGTCGCGGTTTGATCCGGGCCAGCGGGCTCCGGCGCGATGGTTGCATGGTCGAAACCCACCGCCGACAGTTCCACCTGCTCAATTGGGCCGATGGTCCGGGTACCCGATGTTGCGGTTGCCGAGCGCAGCGCTTCGATGGCGGTGGACAACTCATCGGCGAAGGGCGCAGAGGTGGCGATCGACAGATTTGCGGTCAGGGCCCGCCGACCCGCCATTTGGGCTCGAAGAGCAATCAACGCCACCGTGCCGGCCGTGCCAAAGTCACCGGTGTTGCGGGCCGCCAGCCACCCCCCGATGGCGACGATGACCCCCAGCATCAGGGCTTGGAAAAGGCTGGAGCCAAAGAACTCCACCGCCTTGGTCCGAAACACCAGATCAGAGGTTTTCTCGACCTGGCGGTCATTGTCCAGCGCAAGTTCATCGGTGACACCGAAGATGCGGGCATCGGTTGCGGCCTGGACCATTTCGGCAGTGTGGTTTGCCAAAGCGGTGTTGGCCGATGCCTGGCTTCGACCAAGACGTTGAGCCAGCTTCTGGAGCGGCAGCGTCAGCACGAACAGCAGACCCATGACCACCATCAGCACCACGAGCGTGGGGAGAGCGACGATGGCCGCCACCACGGCCAGAGCAACCGCAATGAGCGCGGCCGATACCAGCGTTGCGGTGGCCGTTGCGATGCTGGACAGGCGCATGGTGTGCGCCGTGATCATCTCCTGATACTCACCGGCGGTGATCCGCTGTTGAGCGGCGTGATCGGCGTGCAGAAACGCAGCGGCAAGCTGGGTGCGGGCCTCGGTAAGGGGCAGAACACCAATCCGGGCTATGAGCGCTGTCTCGCCAACCCGAAAGGCAACAAGGACCAACGTGCCAACCAAACCGGCGGTGACCAGCGCTCCAACGCCAAGCTGGTCGAAGGGGCCAATCGTGATTGTGGTATCACCGGTTTCCAAGCTCCCAACCAGCGCCCCGATGATGCGAAGGATCCCGGCTTCGGTCAGTCCAATGGCGGCGCCGACCGCCGCAACGGCGACGAGCAACCGCTGGAATCCGGGACCGACAAACGGCGCCAATGTGCGACGAGCACGGCCCAGTCCAAGTCCGCTCCGTACCCGCCTGCCCGGTTCACTCAACGCCTCGCCACCCAATTTCGTTCGCGGACGTGAGAAGTGTAAGAATCATTTCGTCCACACCACAACTGTATTGGCAGGGCTCCATTCACCACGCGCATCCCATGACACACCGGTGAGCGTAAGACCGGTCGAGCCGCATTGCCAAGGAAGACTTGAACCGTGAACGCAGAACACCCCGTATCGCTGCATCGCCGCGCGGCGCTGTCAGCTTCCCAACGCGCCATGATGGCCTCCCAGCTCCGGTCCCCCCACCGTCCGGTGCAGAACATGGCGATGCTGGTCCGACTCCCGGCTGGCACCGATCCTGAACGTCTCGCCAGCGCATTTGCCGCGGTTGTGGCCGGCAGCGACGCGCTGCGTTCAATCATTGACGCAGACAACACAACCAGGGCGGAGGTCGCGTCAGCGGCACCGGCCGACACCGACATCATTCAGCTGCCGATTGGCGAAGTTCGCAGCTGGGCCACCGAACGCGCCCGCCAACCAATCGATTTGTCGGTTGCCGGATATGACAGCGCCATTGCCGTGCACGAAGACTCCTCGCTCTCGTGGTTCTGGAATATGCATCATGTACTCACCGATGCTCGCAGCAATGAGTTGATCATGGCCGCAACAGCGGCTCACTATCACCAGCTCGATGCCGATCCGAACGGCCGTTACTACCAGTGGGCCCACCAACACTCGGTGGATCCAGGTGATCCGGAGAGCCTGCGGCAACAGGCCCTGGACCATTGGGGGACGCGGGCCTCAGTTCCTGCGCTTGGTGGCCTCTACAGCACCACTCACGGCCGGGAAGCCAATGCAACCCGAGTCCCGGTGGCACTGTCAGACGACACGGCCACCCTTGTCAAGGAGCGCCTGTCCTCCAGCTACCGGGCGTTCACCAACGAGCTGGCAACCACGACCCTTCTGGTGTCGACGGCGGCCCTCTATGCCCATGCCCTCACCGGCGCGGCCGAGGTGTCGGTCGGCATTCCCGTCCACAACCGGCGATCCGCCGACGACAACGCCATCATCGGTCCCCTGGTGGAGCTGTTTCCGGTCGACATCGTCATCGATCCCACCGACACCGCTCGCTCGTTGCACAAGAAGGTTGCCCGGGCGATCAACACCACGCTTCGCCACGCCATCGCCGGAACCGCACCCGATGCCGACTATTCGGTCGTGGTCAATGTCATTCCCAACAATGGAAGGGTCCTCTTCGGCGATGAGGAGGTGGGATTGGAATGGCTGCCCAGCGGCGCCATCGATGCCGACCATGTCATGCGAGTCCAGCTCACCGGCTACGCGTCCGACGCTCCGGCGCCGGCAACGGGATTTGGAGCAGGCACCCGCCTTGAACTTGACCTGAACGACGGCGCGGTTCCGGCCGCAGTCCGCCCAAACGCAGCCGCCCACTTTGCGGCAACGCTCAATCACATGGTCTCGGACCCCGATGCGCCGGTGGCAGCACTATCGCTCATCACCGAAGCCGAGCACCAACGGCTCCAGGCATGGGAGACCGGGCCGGCGCTCCCTTCGGCGGCTCCGCTTCTTGCGCCGCGCCTGCAGAGCACTCTTGCCCACAACCTTGACGTGGTCGTTGTCGATGGCGAACACCAGCTGACCGGTCAGGAGCTGTGGGACTGGGTTTGCGCACTGGCCAATGACCTGATTGACGAACAACGAGTGAGCATTGAGTTGACGCCGTCGGTGCATGCGGTGGTTGCCGCATACGCGGCGATGATTGCCGGCGTCCCCTTCGTGCCCATTGATCCGTCACACCCCGAGAACCGACGGGACAACCTGGTCAGTCTGGCTGGCGTCAGCCGCCGGATTCGCGCCTGCGAAGACATTGATGGTTTCCGGTCGCCGGAGACGTCCCCACAGACGTCAGCTCTGCTGGCTGCGACCCCGCAGGATGAGGCGTATCTGATCTTCACTTCCGGGTCGACGGGCGAACCCAAAGGCGTACCCATCACTCACCAGGGCCTGGCGGACTACATCGCGTTTGCCGAGGCGTCGTACTTTGGCCATCCGAAGGCCAGCCCGCCGGTGGCGCCGTTGTTTGGTTCGCTTTCGTTCGACCTCACCATCACCACCTTGTTTGCTCCCATCCTTGTTGGTGGCTCGCTCGTGGCCATTGGCGATACCGGACCGGCCGCGATGAGTGCCATTGCCCGGCACAAGAACGTCACGTGGTGCAAGGCCACCCCCTCCCACCTCGAACTGATGGTTCGGCTTCTGCCCGCAGACCACCAGCTGAATACTTTCGTGGTCGGCGGCGAAGCGTTTACAACTCGCCTTGCGGCTGCGCTGTTGGCCTTCAACGCCACCGCGCACATCTTCAACGAGTACGGCCCAACCGAAGCCGTCGTGGGCTGCATGATCCACCAGGTCAACCCGGCCGAGCTTGACGCAGTCGTTGACGTGCCCATCGGGGTGCCCGCCCCCGGCGTCACCCTGCGCGTGGTCAATCCATCAGGCAAACGGGTACCCCCCGGCGCCCGGGGCGAATTGCTGATCTCCCACGACGGCGTCACCAATGGCTACCTGAACGCTTCTGACCAGACACCATCACCATTTGTCATCCGGGACGGCCGCCGCTTCTACCGTTCGGGCGATCTGGTCCAACTGGACGGCTCAGATGCGCTCGTTTACCGCGGCCGCATCGACGAGCAGGTGAAGGTGGGCGGCGTCCGTCTGGATCCGTTGGAGGTCGAAGAAGCCCTCGATCGCTACCCGGGCGTCGAGCGTTCCGTGGTCCGACTGTGGGCGCCGGAGCAGCGGGACGCCGAACATCACTGTGTTCGATGCGGACTGCCCGACACCGTTCCGTCGGTGAGCTTCGACAGCAACGGCGTTTGCGACACCTGCCACACCTTCGATCGCGTCAAGGCGGCGACGGTGAGCTGGTTCCGAACTCCAGATGATCTGGTTGCCGAGCGCAACGCCGCTCGTGAACGATCAGCCGGAGAGTACGACTGCCTGGCACTGCTTTCGGGGGGCAAGGACTCGACCTACGCGCTCTATCAGCTGGTCGACCATGGCTTCCGGCCCTACGCAATGACCTTGGACAACGGCTACATCTCCGAAGGCGCAAAGAGCAACGTACGTCGGGTCACCGCGGCGTTGGGCGTTGACCACGACTTCGTCACCAGTCCCGCCATGGACGCCATCTTTCGGGACTCGTTGGCCACCTTCTCCAACGTCTGCAACGGCTGCTACAAGACCATCTACACGCTGGCGGTCAACCGGGCCAACGAACTTGATATCCCGCTGATCGTCACCGGGCTCTCACGAGGGCAACTCTTTGAAACCCGACTTGTTCCTGAGCAGTTCCGCCTCGACCGCTTCGACCCCGACGCCATCGACCGGGCCGTGCTTCAGGCCCGCAAGCACTACCACCGCGCCACCGACCTCCCCAACCGTCTGCTTGACACTGCAGCCTTCGAGGATGACAAACTCTTCGAGCGCATTCAGTTCATCGACATCTTCCGCTATCTCGATGTCGAGCTGGAAGAAATGATTCGCTACCTGGAAAGCCAGACGCCGTGGCGGCGACCCACCGATACCGGCCGCTCCACCAACTGCCTCATCAACGTCGCCGGCATCCACACGCACCTGACCGAACAGGGGTTCCACAATTACGCCGTTCCATACGCATGGGATGTCCGGCTTGGCCACAAGACCCGCGATGAAGCGATCGCGGAGCTGGAAGACGATCTTGATCTTGGGGAAGTCAACGACATCCTGGGCGAAATTGGGTACCAACCAACGACACGATCGGTCCTGACCGGGTGGATGCAGATGAGCCCCGGCGTGGCAGCTCCCACCCCCACCGCCCTGCGGAGCTTCCTGGCCAGCGAACTTCCCGCCTATGCCATTCCGGCCGCGTTTGTTGCCGTTGACCACCTGCCCATGACCGCCAACGGAAAGCTTGATGAACGGGCGTTGCCAGACCCCGAACGTATCCATCGCTCGGGGGTCACGGCGATGACGGCGCCGGGCTCTGAACTTGAACGACAGGTGGTGGCCGCGTGGGAGACAGCGCTCGGTATCGAGCCCATCAGCGTTGATGACGACTTCTTTGCCATCGGCGGCGACTCCCTGGCCGCACTGGCGATGATCGTGTCGCTCAGCGCCGAACTCGGAGTGCACCTGGGCGAGGAGTTGGCCTTCGTGCACACCACGCCTCGCTCCCTGGCGGCGGCCATCGAAGAGGTCCAAGAAGATCCAGCGCCGCCATCCCATGATGCGCCGAACGACCCGGAACGGTCCGATCCGCTGGACTACACCCCGCCCGCAGACGCCAGCGCATTCGCGGTGGGCGAAGCGAGCATCCTCTTTGAGCAACGCACCCGTCCGGGTGCAGGCATGTACAACCTCGGCCGGGTGTTCCGAGTGGAGGCAACCGTCGATCACGCCCGATTTGAGGCCGCAGTTCGCGACGCGGCTGCGGTGCATGCACCGCTTTCGACCAGCTACGACGCGCAACGCCGACCGTTGAAGTCGGCCGCAGCCATTGAGTTCTCCACGGCCCCGACCTCGGTGCCGGTGGCGCGTGTGGAAGAGGCGGTCAGGGACGCCCATCGGGCGCCTTTCGATCTGACCAACGGGCCGATCATGCGGGTGCGAATACAGCCCGTCGACGACGGATCGACCGCAATCCTCATAGCGGCACATCACGTTGCCTGTGACCTCGACAGCTTCGCCGCGCTCTGGGACTCCATAGACGCCGTCTACCGCGGTTTGCCCGCACCAACGCCGAAGATCGGCTATCGCACCTTCGCCGCCTGGCAACTGGACGATCAGACCGAAGCAAAGGCGTCCTTCTGGGCCGGCCGGTTCGCCGGCTTCGAACCAACCAACGCCCACTTCACGCCGAGCGCCGCGGGCACCAGTGATGAGCTGCTGCGCGCAAAGACCACGGTCAAAGCCGCAGAGCTTCGCTCGCTGGCCGGGATCACACCCGCCGCCGCTGCCCTTACCGCCGCCAGCGCAGCGCTCAGCCCATTCTTCGACCAGGGACGAGTACCCGTGAGCCTGGTGTCGTCGACCCGCACGCATCCGGTCGCCGCCAATCTGGTCGGGTACATGCTGAACCCGTTGCCGATGCAGATCCACGCCAACCCGGGACGGGGTCTCTCCGACCTTGCCCACCACACTGCCGCCGACCTTGGCGCATCGCTGCGGTGGCGGGATTATCCATTTGCTCGAATGGTGGCCGATGCGCGGACCGCCGATCACAACCTCGACGGCGCCCGAATACTGGTCTCAGTGGATGAGGAACCAACCGCCACCTTTGACGGCGGCCCGGTGACCCACCATGCTCTGTTCAACGGAGAAGCCGTTGGCGATTTGGCCTTCTTTGTCGAAGTCCGCCAACAGGACGTGGACCTCAGCCTGGAGTACCGCGCGGCAACCATCAATGCGGATCAGGCCGAACAAATTTTGGCGCGTGCCGTAGACGCACTCCAATCCCTGGTGCATGAGCCGGCGACAACGGTCGCCGACGTTGGTCCGGGCTCCAACGTCGACATGATGACGGCGGACCTGCTGAGCGTGGCGGAGGGCCCCGTGCTGTCCTCCACCGAACTCATTCTCGACCAGACACTGCGGTGGCTGGCCAAACCTGACGATCGAACCGCGGTTGAGTGTGGTGGCCAATCGCTGACCTGGGCCGAACTCAACCAGCGCAGCCGCGCGCTCGCTGCGGTTCTGCAAGAGGCGGGCGTCACCCGGGGCGACCGCGTCATTGTAGCCGTCGGCCGAAATGTCGACGTGCTTACTGCGATCGTGGGAGTCCACCGGGCCGGCGCGGCATACGTGCCGATTGACCCGAGCTATCCCGAAGATCGCATCAAGCTGATTGCCAAGGCGGCTCGCGCATCGGTTGCGGTGATTGCTGAAGATGTTCCGGGTCTCAACGTCCCGACGGTGATTGGGCTGACGCCGACCACTATCAACGGGTCCCCGTGGAGCGAGGTCGGCACCCCCAACCCGGTCATCGTTGATGCGCACGACGACGCGTACGTGATCTTCACTTCCGGCTCCACGGGGGTGCCAAGCGGAGTATCGGTGACCCATGGTCAACTGGCCGCCAGCACCAATGCCCGCGCCACGTTCTATGACCAGGCTCCCCGGCGGTTCGGCGTCATCTCAAGCATTGCCTTTGACAGCAGCGTCGTCGGCGTGTTCTGGACCCTGGCCGCGGGCGGCACCGTAATCATCCCGGCCGAGGACGTGGTCCAGGATGTGGACCGGCTGGTGGAGTTACTCAGCACGGCGGACCTCAGCCACATCTTGTGCGTCCCTTCCCTCTACCGGGCCCTTCTCCGACGCCGGGACCGACAGACCGGATCCGAGCGGGACTGGCCAGATCATGTGATCGTGGCTGGCGAAGCGTGTTCTTCAAGGTTGGTGGCGCACCACTTCGGGACCACCACGTCCGCCCTGACCAATGAGTACGGACCAACAGAGTGCACGGTGTGGGCCACCGCCCACCACTGCACCAACCAGGACGCATCGGCCGGCCGTGTGCCCATTGGCGTTCCGGTACCGGGAACCTGGGTGGCGGTCGTTGATGAGGCCGGGGCGCCGGTTGCTGAGGGAATCCAGGGCGAGCTGATTATCGGCGGAGCCAACGTGACCGGCGGGTATGTCAACGACCCCGACCGCACCGCAGCCCGGTTCGTTCTCGACGCACCGGCAAACCCCGACCTGCCGTCGGGGCGGTACTTTCGCAGCGGCGATGCGGCAACGATGACCGATGGCACTGTGTATTTTGCCGGCCGCCTGGATGACCAACTCAATGTGGGTGGTGCCCGGGTCGAAGCCGGTGAGATTGAGGACGTGGTCAGCGCTCACCCACAGGTCAACGAGGTTGTTGTCGGCGCGGTCGACACCCGCACCCTCACGCAGCTGCTTCAATCCACCCCCGCCGAGATCGTCAGCCGCGCCATGCGGGCGGCAGCTGGTGCGCCTGACCCCACCGTCGCGCTCCTCGACCTCCTTCGGGTCCACGGTGACCCGACCTTGATCATCGTCGGCCATTGTGAGATCGACGCCGACCCGACCACAGGCGCCGGCGAAGTACTGGACCACGTACGAACGCTGGTTGCCAACGCGTTCCCTCCCGCCGTTCGACCCCAGCGCTGGTATGCACATCTGCGGTTGCCCCGAACACCGAACAACAAACTGGATCGGGCCGCAACCCTGGCGCTGACCGTCACGCCTGACTCAACCACCTCCGTCGGATCGTCGGAGTTGGGTACAAGAATCTCCGGTCCGGTTCCCGCAAGCCCGTCTGCGGCTTCGGTGACCGAGCAGATCACCGCCATCTACGGTCGCGTGCTCTCAAACCCTGCCATTCGGGACACCGACTCGTTCTTCGACGTGGGTGGGGATTCGCTCATGGCGCTTGAGCTGTTGGATGAGCTTGAACCCGCCTTTGGTATCGAGATGTCGACCTCCGCACTGTTTGAATATCCCGTGCCCGCAGACCTGGCCGCCCATCTCATCGCCACCCATGCCATCACCAGCCCCGACGCCGATGGCGACCGCCATCCGGCAAGTCCGGCATCGCGACAGCTACGCAGCCTTGTCATTCCCATTCAGACGGCCGGGGATCAGACACCGGTCTTTGCCGTTCACCACCTGGGAAAGAATGGCGATCTCTTCCGGCCGTTGTCTCAGCATCTTGGTCCGAACCAACCCCTGTACGGGCTTGCCGCACCGCTCCCTCTTGAACCGTTTGGGACCGCAGATTACGACCTTTCTCAGACCTACAACGTGGCGTCGATCGCCGCCTCCTATGTGGCCGAAGTCCAGCGGATTGCCCCCGACGGACCGGTGGTCATAGTCGGGACCTGCCAAGGGGCGCTCTTCGCCTATGAGGTCGCCCAGCAACTGAAGGCAGAACGGCGCGATGTCCCGCTCCTGGTCATGCTCACCGATTGGCACGCTCCCCATATCGAATACAACGACACCGGATCCGTGCTGGCGCAGCGCCGAATCACCGAACTGAAAGAGCAAGGATGGACCGGTCTGCGTCGTCTCCTCTCGTGGCGCGGTCCTCGGCTGCGGCTGCAGCGCCAAGCCGAAATCGCCGCCCTCAAAGCGGTTCAGAAAGCCAACCGCCCGCTCCCCCATCGCCTGCGGGTTCGTCAGTACATCGAGGAGAGCCTCGAACACTTCAACGCCTACGAGTATGAACCTTGGGATGGTCCAGCGATGGTCGTCCGAGGTTCAGACGACCGCCGTATCAATGAGACCGACCGCACGGCGGGGTGGGGCGACCTGATCGCCGACCTCGACATTCAGTTCGTCAGCGGGTGGGGAGTGACGATCCTGCAGGAGCCAAATATTACGCAGACGGCACGTGTTGTGCAGGAGGCGCTACATCGTCACTGCTGACGGCGTCATCGGAGATGACGTCCAGCAGCCGGCCGGCATTGCGCTCCCGGTACCACCAAGCGGCGCTCAACGCGGTCAGCCCAACAATCACCCAGAAGATCCGCGGCCAGACCAGCAGGATGTCAACGACCTTTGAGGTGAAGGCCGGAGCATCAAAGAGCCTCTCGGTCACCCATCCCAGGCTGATCACAATCAGCGCCAGTGATCCGAACCGGAAGAAAGGTTCGTAGAAGCGCGTTCGCCGCAACAGGAAGAGGGCCGGGAACACAATCAGCACGACCATGGCCTGTCCGATTTCGATGCCGAGGTTGCGCCCCAGCAGCGAGATGAGCTGGGTGGACTTGGACACCTGCAGATCGTCCACCAGCGAGGCGAAACCGAGGCCGTGGAACAATCCGAAGGCAAAGGCAATCAACCATTCGCGTTGAGGCGCAATCGGTCGAAGATTGTGCGCCGCGGCCGCAGCAATGGACACGGCGATGATGGTCTCAACCAGCCGGGGGCCTGGTAGCGGAATGATGCCCAAGCCCGCCAGGGTGAAGGTGATCGAGTGCGCCACCGTGAACATGGAGACGATCTTGAGCACCCGCCACAGTGACGTGCCGAAGTGTTCGGCTGGTCCCCAGCGGCCGACCCACGTCAGCACCGATGGCAGAAGGAGCACGGCCACAAAGAGAATGTGGTCGGGGCCGGTCTTGATGTGATCCAATCCCAGCGAAATGCTCGACGTGAAGTTCTTGGTCCAGGAGCGATCGCCAAGATCCACGCTTTGAGAGCGGGTATCTTCGGTGAACCGGGCCAGGGGGTCCGCCTCGTTGTTGACGAAGCCGCGCTCCCAATCGTTGAAGATCAGGAACATGGCATCGCGGTCGGGATTCTCATCGAAGAACGGGTCCAGCTCAACGCTGATTTCGTTGGGAACGAGTTCTGCGTCACGGTCGATGTCAAACCGGACCAGTACATGCTCGGTGTCCTGGAAACGCCCGACTTCTGCGGGGCCAATATCCCACGTTTCGCCACCGCTGGAGAACGAGAAGTGCTCACGGGCGAAGGCCTCCAATTGGCCCGCCGCGGCTGCGATGTCGCTATCGATCTCATCGTCTTCCCCGTCGATGACGATTCCCAGGTACGTTTCCAGGTCATCAAAGGGAAGATGCATCTCCGCGTTGACCACTTCGGTGATCTCCAGGTAGAGGTACGACTGCCCGTTGGTATGCGCGCCGGCCGACGACGCAAACGGCAGCAGCAGAACCAGCGACAATGCAGCAATCAGAGTCATTGCGACCACACGACGGATCACAGTGGGGCGAGCGGTGAAGCGGGGTGGATGGAGTGGCATCAGAGTCCTGTAGTGGTAGTTCGATTGATGGTCGTAATATTTTACGAGCGATCCGGTCGATGCAGATGCATCTCTGACGCAACAATATTTCGAGCGACATCAGCGGTCGCCGAGAATGAAAGCCCCGCCAGCGAATCTCGCAAGACAATATCCAAAGCCGTTTCGGATGTGAACCCAGACGCCCCGAAAGTTCGCATGGCATCCATGGCAATGGATGGGCCCAATTCCGTTGCCTCCAGCTTGGCCAGCGCGGCCGCCAGCGCCAGCGGTTGGCCTCGCTCTGCTACCGCCGCCGCTTTGTACAGCAGCGTGCGGGCCGCTTCGTGACGCTGCTTCATACCGACGATCCGATGTGCGACCGCCTGGTGGCCGCCAATGTGAGTTCCGCCCTGAGTTCTTTGGCGGGCCCGGCTGACGCATCGCTCGATGAGCCGCTCGGCCACGCCGACAAATGGCGCATAGAGAAAGGCGCGTTCGGCTTCGACTATCGACGTGAAGATTGCGGCACCCGAACCAACCGCGCCCAGCACCTGGGAGCCGTCCACCTGGACGTCGGTGAAAGACAGCTGGCCCCACGGGCACGACTCCAGGCCGATTTTGTCCACGGCGGGTCCCTGCTCAACCCCGGGCGCATCGGTGGGAACAATGAATGCGGTGACGCCCCAGTGACCCACCGTCTTGTCGGTCATGGCGAACACAAGCGCAACATCGGCCACCGGTCCAAGCGTGGTCCACGCCTTGGTGCCGTTGAGCAGGAATGAGCCATCGGCTTGTACAACCGCGGTGCTCTCCATACCCCACGGATGAGAGCCGCTGGCGGCTTCGGTCATGGCGAAGCACCCAAACAGGTCGCCCGAGATCAAACCGGGCAGCCATCGGTCCCGCTGGTCGGCGGTTCCCGATTCCGCGATCGCCCGCTCGATGGTAACCACCTGAGAGGCGACGGCAAAGACAAACCCTGCGTCGACCCCCGCGTGGCCAAGTCCTTCGAACATGAGCATCAGATCCACCGCCGATGCCGCCGACCCTCCATGCTCCACCGGAGTACACGAACCCTGCACACCGAAGCCAGCCGCTGCCTTCCAGCTCTGCCGGGTAACGCCAGCACCAAGCTCACTTCGGGCCCATCCGCTGGCCGCGAGTTTGGCCGGGTGGTCAAGCTGCAGCATGGCGTCGAGGGCGTCAGCACTGGTCTCAGTTCGGCGCATAAGCGTTCCACAGTAGCCGGGCCGGTGGGTTGGTTTGGGCTACTGTCTCGGCGTGGGTGACCGACCGCCAGATCTTGACAACCGGTTGATTCGACCAGAACGTTACGGCGAGTTCGGAACCCCTCATGAGGCATGGGCCTGGCTCCGTGCCAATGATCCGGTGCACTGGACCGAGGCCGACGGGCTCGGACCATTCTGGTCGGTGACCACCTATGCCGAGCTCATGGAAGTCTCGGCCCGGCCGGAGATCTTTTCCAATGCGGCCGGCGGTGTGGTCATCACCCCACCTGAACATGGTCAGTCGCGTCGAGCGCAGGTTCGTTCCGCTGCCAAACGCCTGGTCCCCATGGATGTTCGTCGACGGGTTCACCGGCATCGCGTCAACCCCGAAGCCGTTCGTCCAATCGTCATGATGGATCCGCCGGACCATCGCATCTTCCGAAAGGTCGTCTCGGGGTTCTTCACCCCGCGCGGCATCTCCACCTTGCACGAAACGGTCGGCCAAACAACCAGAACCGTCATCGACAACATGATGGCGACCGGACCCACGGTCGACTTTGTTGAGGCCGCGGCTCACCGTCAGCCGGTGATGATCCTGGCCGCGCTCCTCGGCCTCGATGAGCCACAAACCAACGAAGTCCTGGCCCTCACAACCGCGCACTACGAGATCACCACCCCCGGCCCGGAACAGATTTCGCCCACCACCGAGCGGACCCGTTGGCTGACATTGATCGATGCGATTGTCGCTGACCGACGCCGCGAGCCCCGAGACGATCTGTCCACGGTCCTGGCCCAAGCGACCGTTGACGGCACCCCGCTCCACGAAGCCGAGTTGCGTGGTTACTTCCTGATCCTGTTCACCGCCGGTCACGACACCACCCGTCACGCACTCTCCGGCGGCGTTCAGGCGTTGGTGGAAACCCCGGGTGAGTTCGACCGTCTGCGCAACGATGCCAACCTCGTGCCGACCGCAGTCGAGGAGATCGTCCGGTGGACCACACCGGTCAACTACATGAAACGCACGGCGCTGCAGGACTACACGCTTGGCGATGCCCTCATTGCCAAGGGCGACGAGTTGGCGCTTTTCTACGGGTCGGCCTGTCGGGACGAAACCGTCTTTGAGGACCCTGATCGTTTTGACGTTGCTCGATCACCCAATCGGCATCTTGGCTTTGGTTGGGCCGAGCATTACTGCCTGGGCGCCCATCTGGCCCGTAACAGTCTTCAGGCCTTCTTGAGCGAACTTCGGACGCGGGCCACCGCCATCGAAGCGGCCGGACCGGCCACGTACACGTCGGCCAACTTTGTGACCGGCCTGGCCACACTTCCGTTGCGATTTTCCTGGGCGTGACCGACCACCCGGCCCTCTACCCGATGGAGATAACGTCGGCGGCCCGTATGCGGTCGGCGCCCGAGATTGGTCCGACCTTGGAGACAACGACCGGTTGACCATCAGGCGAAACGTCGAGCGACACGACGCCACCGTTGGTGAGAATTGCCATGATCTCGCCCGGACTTTCGCCCGTCGCCCGCAGAGACGCAACCATCAGTGGTTCCTGGTCGTCGCCGATCAGGACATCGGCCGAGATCGCGCCAGCGGCGTCATGACGAACCACATGGATGCGGCCGCTTACGTCGCGAACGACGGCGGCAAAACCCAGGTCCACGGCCGAAGCGCCATTGCGGAATTCACCGGATGAGGGCGGCCAGAGTTGCGTTCGACCTGATGAAGGCACATCATGACTCTCAATGGAGCCATCGGCGTAGGTCAGGGTAAGCCGGGAGTCCCCGCCATCAATCCGCCGGATCATCGCGTCACTTGCTCGCTGGATCACCGTCTGGTTCTGCGCCGCTTTGGGATCGGGGCCGTCGGGGTCAACAAGCACGACCGAACCATCGCCGCGGGCAATCGCCAACACATGATCTTCTTCGACTTCCACGCCGGCGAGACCGACGATGCCCGCGCCGTCGGGTTCCTCCCAGAACAACGTCTTGAATCCGGACCGAGGTTCCGGCGAGTACGCCAGGCGCCGGTCCGAGTCCAAGAAGGCAACCGCATCACCAAGCGATGCAATTTGCCAAACTTGCCGGGCTGGACCAGCGATGAACACTGGCTGCTCGCCCGCAACAAGTGAGCCGCCGCCCGGTTCGGTCTCAAAGCCGATCCACCGAATCTCACCGTCGTGGAGCAGCTGAACGACGCCCGACCTGGTGAACAGCACGTCCGACACCCTCTGAGCGGCTTCGCCCACGGTCGCCACGGGGGTCACTCGGTCAGCCCCAAGCAGTTCAACGGCGCCATTCTCCGCAACCACGGCCACGGCGTGATTCGGCACCGTGTCTGACCTGTCAGCCAACGAACAACCAACCGCCAGAAGCAGCACTACTGCCAGAGCAATCACGGGCCCCATTTCGACAGCGGACCGCCGCATCCGGCTTCTGCTTCGGCAGCCGCGGGTGACCCCGGTTGATGGCCGCGCGTGAGCCATGGGTTCAGCTCGCCCCAACGAGTCGACCCGCAAAATCGCACATGAGGTCGACGGTTCGAAAGTTCTCCAGAACAACGTCACCCGGGTCGATCTCCACGTCGAGTTCCTGCTCCATCCAGTGGACGATCTCCACCACGCCAAGCGAGTCAACCAACCCCGTCTCCGCCAGATCGGTTGCGGGCTCCACGGCAATGTCGGGGTCAAGAGACAGTTTCTTGTTGATCAGCGAAACCAAATCTGCCTTGAACGTTTCACCCATGGAAATCTCCTCGCTTCACCCTTGCGCCGACGACCGGTGCGCAACTGGACCGTACCTTCGGTCCCGTGTTCCCGATCAGGCTTGCAGGCTACAGCGCAGCCATCGCCTTACTGATGTCGTTGACCGCCGCCTTGCCGTCGCCGAAGAGCATCAGCGCGTTGTCCGCGGCAAACAGAGGATTTGGGATTCCGGCGAAACCGGGGCTCAGTGAGCGCTTGATCACGACCACCACCCGCGCCTTGTCGGCGTCGAGGATGGGCATACCGGCAATGGGACTTTCCGGGTCGGTGCGGGCCGCCGGATTCACAACGTCGTTGGCACCGAGGACGATGGCAACATCGGTTTGCTCGAAGGTCGGGTTCACATCGTCCATTTCGATGAGACTCTCGTAGGGAATCTCCGCTTCGGCCAACAGCACATTCATGTGGCCGGGCATCCGGCCCGCCACCGGGTGGATGCCAAAGACAACCTCGGTGCCGTTTTGTTCCAAGGTCTTGGTCAGCTCTCGCACTGCGTGCTGCGCCTGGGCCACCGCCAGTCCATAGCCCGGGACAATCACCACCCGAACCGCCGTGTCGAGAATCATGGCGACGTCGTCGGCCGACGTGGACCGAATTCTGCCCTCATACACATCGTCGGGATCCGCGACCACTCCGCCGGCGGCAAGGGACCCGAAGAGCACATTGACCAGCGTTCGGTTCATGGCCTTGCACATGATCAGCGTGAGGATCAACCCGCTGGCTCCAACCAGGGCACCGGCAATGATCAACAACGAGTTGTCCAGTACGAAACCGGCTGCGGCCGCAGCCAGACCGGACAACGAGTTGAGCAGCGCAATCACCACCGGCATGTCGGCGCCGCCGATGGGGACCACCAACAACAGGCCAAGGACCAGCCCAACAGCAACCAGAGCCCAGAGCCAGGTGGAGTTTCCGGGATCCGCAATCATCAGCACGCCAAGAAGGGCGGCCACCGCAAAGAGGACGATGTTCACGGTGCGGATGGCGCCAAAGCCGCTCCATTTCAAGCTCTCGCGCAATTTTCCAAAGGCCACGACGCTGCCGGTCAGGGTGACTGCGCCAATCAGCGCGGTAACGGCGGCCGCCGTGTTGATCCGGCCGGTGTCCACCCCTCGGTCAACCGCTTCAATGAACGACGCGGAGGCGACGAGCATGGATGCGGCGCCGCCGAAACCGTTGAACAGCGCCACCAACTCCGGCATCCCCGTCATCTGGACTCGGGTGGCGAGAAGGATGCCAATGACCGACCCCACAACCACGCCGGCCGCCAGCACCGTGTAACTCACGATCTGCTGGTCAAACAGCGTGACGACCACTGCGATCAGCATGGCCGAGGCGCTCAATGTGTTGCCTCGCACCGCGGTGCGGGGGCGAGCCAGAAGTTTCAAGCCAAGAATGAACAGCACCGCGGCGATCAGGTAGCCGACGGCGACGACGTTGTCAGTGAAGACGTCCATCTTCAGTCTTCGCCACTCGTTGAGCTGCGGTCCGTCCTGGACCCGGTCTTATTGGCAACGGTCTTCCTGCTTCCGAACATGGCGAGCATTCGGTGGGTCACCAGGAACCCGCCGACCACGTTGATGACGGCCAGCGTGACGGCCAGGAAGCCGAGCACGGTGGTGAGAGTTCGGTGGTCGGTTCCGGCCGATATCAGCGCGCCGACGACGGTAATTCCCGAAACCGCGTTGGACCCGGACATCAGCGGCGTGTGCAAGGTGGGCGGGACTTTGCTGATGAGTTCGATACCCAGGAAGACCGCGACCGCGAAGAGGGTGAGGGCGAGTACTGCTGTCATGACGATGTTCCCTGGTCCGCGTGTACCGCATCGAGCACGCCAGGATGCACGACCCGTCCACCGGCTGCGACCAACATGCCCGCGGTGATTTCGTCATCCATGTCGAGGGTCAGTTCGCCTTCGGGAGCCAGGTGGTTGAGGAGCGTGACGATGTTGTTGGACAGCATCTGGCTGGCGTTTCGAGCCGAGCGGGAAGGGAGATCGGTTGGCCCCAGGATCGTTACCCCCTCATGCACGACTTCTTCGTCGGCCACGGTCAGCTCACAGTTGCCACCGCGCTCGGCGGCCAGGTCCACGATGACCGAACCGCGCGGCATTGCTTCGACCATGTGGGTGGTGATGAGCAGCGGGCTGCGGCGGCCGGGGATGGCGGCGGTGGAAATGACCACGTCTGATTCACCAACAATCGGGGTGAGTTGGCGTTGTTGTCGGGCTTGGGCATCTTCCCCCTGCGCCTTGGCGTAACCGCCCGAATCTTCGCTGTTGGCGGTGTCCAACTCAAGCTCGACGGCTCGGGCGCCGAGCGAACGAATCTGTTCGGCCGCGGCGTCGCGGACATCGAAGGCCTCCACCACTGCTCCCAGGCGGCGGGCGGTGGCGATGGCCTGCAGGCCCGCCACCCCTGCGCCCAGCACAAAGACCTTGGCGGCGGGAACGGTGCCTGCGGCGGTCATCAACAACGGGAACATTCGAGGCAGGCGACTGGCGGCCAGGAGGACGGCCTCGTAACCCGCGACCGTTGCCATGGATGAGAGCACGTCCATGCTTTGGGCTTTGGTAATGCGGGGCACCAGTTCGAGCGCCATCACGTTGGCTCCGGTGGCCGCCAACTCAGTTGAGCCGGCGGTGTCCCAGAGCGGGTCGAACATGCCAAGCAGCAGCGTGGCTTCCGACGCCGCCTGCCGCACATCGTCGGCAGCCGCACCAACCTGAACAACCACCTCGGAGCTCACCACTTCGGTGCGGCTGGCAACGGTGGCGCCGGCCTCGGTGTAGTCCGAGTCTTCGAATCCCGATGCGGCGCCACAGCCGGCCTCGATGGACACGGTGTGACCGTTCTTGGCCAGCTTGGTCACGCCTTCGGGCGTCAACGCCACGCGACGTTCAGCGGGCGCTACTTCGACCGGAACCCCAACATGCATGCCTGTTGTCTATAGGTCTTCGGGACCAATGAGAACCTCGCGGGCTTTGGAACCCACCGACGGTCCAACGATCCCTGCTTCTTCCAGCAGATCCATCAGCCGACCCGCACGAGCAAAGCCAACCCGCAGCTTGCGCTGCAGCATCGAAGTGGAGCCAAGTTGGGATGTGACCACCAGTTCCCTGGCCTGCTGGAAAAGCTCGTCATCACTTCCGGCGTCGCTGCCGCTGCCACCACCGCCCGAACCAGTGCTGGGTTCCACGATGGACTGGGCGGTGACTTCGGAGAGTTCGTCAAGTTCGTTGACCTGCTTGCGCCACGCCGCAACAACGGCTTTGACCTCGTCCTCTTCGACCCAACAGCCTTGAATACGGTTGGCCACGCTCGAGCTCTGGTCAAGCAACAACATGTCGCCTTTGCCAACCAACCGCTCGGCTCCGCCCTGATCCAGAATCACGCGAGAGTCGGTAAGGCTGCTGACGGAGAACGCAAGGCGGGCCGGAATGTTGGCCTTGATCACGCCGGTGATCACATTGGTCGAAGGGCGCTGCGTGGCAATGACCAGGTGGATGCCCACGGCTCGCGCTTTGGCGGCAATGCGGTTGATCGAGTCTTCAACGTCTCGCGGCGCAACCATCATCAGGTCGGCAAGCTCGTCAACCACCACCAGAATCAGCGGCAAGCGCGGGTACACACCCGGTTCCCCATTTTCATCGGCTGGGCCGGGGGGAAGCTCGGCCTTGTCGTGGGCTTTGTTGTAGCCACCAATGTCGCGATAGCCGACCTTGGACAGCAGCTCATACCGACGGTCCATCTCCCGGCACGCCCACCCCAGTGCGTTGGCCGCCTTTTTCGGGTCAGTGACCGGCGCGGTAAGCAGGTGCGGCACCCGCTCGTACTGGGTCATCTCCACCATCTTTGGGTCCACCAGAATCATGCGGACCTGCTCCGGCGTGCAGCGCATGAGCACCGATGTGACAATCGAGTTGATGCAACTGGACTTGCCCGAGCCGGTGGCCCCGGCAATCAGAATGTGCGGCATCTTGGCCAGGTCGACCATCTTGGACTTGCCGTTGATGTCTCGACCAACGGCAACTTCCAATGGACCTTTCGCCGATCGGGCAGCCGGCGACCGGAGAATATCGCCGAGCGCCACGATCTGTCGGTCAGTGTTGGGAACCTCAACACCAATCGCTTGACGCCCGGGGATGGGCGCCAGGATTCGCACGTCGGCACTGGCCATGGCGTAGGCGATGTCTTTGTTGAGCGAGGTGATCTTGTTTACTTTGACGCCTTCGCCCAACTCCAATTCAAATCGGGTGACCGTCGGCCCCACGACCATGCCCACCAGGCTGGCGTCCACGCCATGGGACGCGAGCGCCCGCTCCAAGGTCCGGCCCTGATCTTCCACCGCAGTCTGGTCAACGCGGGCGGTTCCGCCGCCGCCCAGCAGGGTCATCTTCGGGAGCTTCCACTTGGTGCCTTTGACCGCCCGGCCAAGGTCCATGGTGAGCTGGGTCCCTTTGCCAGCCACCGGTTCGGGTTGTGCGACTTCGACCTTGGGCATGGCACGCTCGGGCATGGCACGCTCGGGCTTGGCACGCTCGGACTTGGCGGCGTCTCCTTCTATGGCTTTGTCCGCGTTTCGCAGTGCGATGACCGGGGCCACATTCGCCGCGGGAGTTTCGGGTTCTGTTGCCGGGGCTGCTTTGGCCGCCGGTTTTGGCTTTGCCGCAAACGGTTCAGCGTCGGGCTGATGGGTCAGCGGTTGGCGCGGGGTGTGGGCCGCGGAACGGCCGAGAGCATCGCCCGGAAGCAACGGATCAATCCGTTGGTCACGAGCCGACGATCCGTCCTGGTCGAACAGATCCTGTCCCGCCGTCAGCTGATCCGCTACCGGCACCGTCGCCGTCGTGGACTCAAACGTGCCCACCTTCTCGCCGCCCACCATGATGGGCGCGGTCTTAGGTTGGCGAAGCTGTTCGGGCGCTGAGCCCGCTGCAACGTGAGGAGTCACGTCCGCAGTGAGGTCGATTTCTCCCTGATGATCCGCGCCGACCACCGTCGGATTCGAAACACCAGCAGCCTGTTCGTGGCCCAGCAATGAACGGAAGCTCCCGGCGAAGAGCGAGCCAATGGGACTCATGGCCGCCGCCGTTCCGGCAAACCATCGGTTGAGCGAGATCCGGGTCACGATGACCAGACCCACGATGCCGACGGCAACCAGTACCAATCCACCAGCCCATGGACCAAGGACCGCTCGCAGCGGTGCCCCAACCAGCCATCCCGCATAGCCGCCGGCGTCGCGGAACCACTCGATGGGGTCGCCAAGGACTGGCGCAAATCGGATCAGGTGCAGGAGGCCGGCGGTGGAAATGGCAACCAGGACACCGCCGATACCCAGCCGCACGCCCTGATCAGGGTCATGGCCAGACTGGGGATCGACGGCATCGATGGTCTCGCCGGTACGACCACGAACAAGTGCGACACCAAGAACAATGAATGCCGGAGGAACCAGAATTCGCCCCCACCCAATCAGGGTGGAGACGCCGTCACGAAGTCCGCCCCCAAGCGGACCGGCGGCATCGAAGTAGACGGCCAGGCCCGCTACCAGTCCGAGAACGATGAAGGCCACGCCCCAGACATCGCTCCAGTGCCGGGTGAGCAGGCGCACGAACGCTGATTGACGCGCCGGCGCCGGAGGCGCCGGCTTGGCCCGGTTGGCGGCGGAGGTTTTGCGGGTGCTCGGTGGCTTCTGGGCTGCGGTCGAGCGCTTGCCTGTCTGTGACGATGCCGATGTGCTCTTCCGCGGTTTTCTGGGGGCCTTCCCGGCCCCGGCTTTCGCTTTGGCGCGGGAATTTGACTTTGGTCGTTGCGTAGTAGCCACAGTGTCCCCAACAGTAACACCTACAACAGCAGCCCCAGTGCCAACTTCAGGTCGCCAACCGCACCCGCGAAAGCGTGTTCTATGCAACGGTCGGTGTTCACCGCATAATTCCCGGCAACGGGGGGCGAATGGTTCGTCCCCCATCCACGGTAATGGTCTGCCCGGTCACAAACCCGGCGGAGTCTCCGGCGAGCCAAACGGCCACATCGGCCACATCGGCCGGGTTTCCCACTCGACCAATCGGGTGCAGTCTGGCCAGGCCGTCGATCACCAGATCCCGATCCGGATGGGCGTCCACATACCCGGCATTCAACGGTGTATCGATCCACCCCGGAGAGATGGCGTTGACTCGGATGCCGAGCGGTCCAAGATCGATGGCCGCGGCGCGGGTCAGCCCCTGAACCCCCGCCTTCGACGCGGAATACGCGGCATGCTCCGGATTGCCGCAGACCCCTTCAATTGAACTGATGTTGACAATGGCGCCAACCCCGTGCCTGCCAAGGTGGGGAGCGGCGTGTCTCGTCATCAGCATGGGTCCGGTGAGATTGATGGCCAGCGTGCGCTCCCAGGACGCGGTGTCCTGCAGAGTGATGTGCTTTTCAAACATGATCCCGGCGTTGTTGACCACGATGTCCAGCCGGCCATGGTCGGTCACCACCTGGTCGACCACGGAGGCGATCAACGTTTCATCGGTGACGTCGAGTCGTATGGACTCATGACTGGGCGAGTCCTGCAGATCGCCAACCACCACGGTGGCACCGGCCGCGGCCAGACCATCTGCGATGGCGGCGCCGATGTTCTGAGAGCCGCCGGTCACGATGGCCACGCGACCGCTCAGCCGAAGTGCGGTGGTGGTCATTGGGCCACGTACCCTCCGTCGATGGGCAGGGCCACACCGGTGATGTGGCTTGATGCGTCGCTGGCCAGGAAGACCATGGACTTTGCGATTTCTTCGGGCCGCGGCACGCGCCCTTCGGGAATCGAGGCGATGTTGCTGGCGAAGACTTCATCCGGGGTGCGCCCGGTCTTGTCGTGGCCGGACACGAGCATTGGCGTGTCCACCGCACCCGGGCAGAGTGCGTTGACGCGGATGCCCTCGGTTGCGTGGTCCAGCGCCATTGCTTTGGTCAGCAGAACCACCGCTCCTTTCGACGCGCAGTAGGCGGGAAGTCCGGCACTGCCCACCAAACCAACGTTGGACGCCAGATTGACGATTGCTCCGCCGGCGCCCGCTGATCTCATGCGGGGGACAACCGCTCGCGACATGAAGAACACCGCATCAACATTCACCGCCATGTTCAGGCGCCACTCCTCGTCAGATGTCCGGGTCACATCACCGCGGGTGATCACGCCCGCCACATTGGCCAGGACATCGACCCGCCCAAACTCCTGCTCGGCGAACGAAACCACCTCCTCACAGAAGCTGGAACTGGTGAGGTCACCAACAATCATGCAGGTACGCGACGATGGCGGATGCTCGGCCGCGGCGGCACGGACTGCGGCTTCGCGTCGTCCGGTAACGACCACCTGCGCCCCCGCTTCGGCGAAGGCCTGCGCGGTTGCCCGGCCGATACCCGACGACGCGCCGGTCACGATCGCAACTTTGCCCGCCAGCAAAACCGCGGGGGCATCGGTCATCGAACCGACTCCGGGAGTTGACGGCGTTGGCGCTTCACGTAGTCACCAAGTTCTTCGAGGGTGTCCTCCGCCATTGCTGGTTCTTTGTAGTTGCCGAGCGCAGCTTTGGCCATGGCGATGCCCCGGGAGTTGGCATCAACCGCACCCGCCGCGTTCCACTGCTCAAAGCTGTCGCCGTCCATCAGTTCGGGCATGAAGAAGGCGGACTCAAAGTTGGCGAGCGTGTGTTGGGTACCCAGGAAGTGATCCCCGGGTTGGATCTCGCGCACGGCGGCCATCGCCGGGTCAAGTTCGGCCATGTCCACGCCGCGTCCGAGCTTGTACATCATCCGCATCTGCTCGCCGTCGAGCATCACCTTGGCGTAGCTCTGACACAACGCGCTCTCGAGGTAGCCGGTGGTGGAAAGGACAAAGTTGGCGCCCGCCATCAACACGCCGTACATGTTTCGTGCCGCCTCATATCCCGCTTGTGCGTCCACCAGCTTGGACGAGGAACACCCACCGCTGCAGCGCCAGGGAAGGTTGTACCGCCGGGCCAGCTGACCAACCAGCATGTTGATGTGATCTATCTCGGGCGTCCCGGCCATGGGTGCACCCGAGTTCATGGCGACGGTGGCCGTCCACTGGCCATAGACCGATGGCGACCCGGGCCGAACCAACTGCATGAAAGCCACCCCGGCCAGCGCCTCCGCACTCAATTGCGCCACCGCACCAACCGTGCTGGCCGGGGTGCTGGCGCCGCCCAGAACAAACGGACTGAAGAGCATGGCCTGATTGGCCGACGCGTAGACCTTCACCGCATCGAGCATGGTTTGGTCCCACACCAGCGGCGAGTTGCAGTTGGCCAGCGACGTGGACACGCAGGTGTCCCGCACGTAGTCGTGCCCAAACACGATCCCCATCATGTGGAGCGACTGCTCGGCTCGTTCCCGGGATGTGACCGAACCCATGAGCGGCTTGTCGGAATACCTCAGCAGGCTGTAGGTCATCTCCAGGTGACGGTGCGGCACGGGGATATCCATCGGCTCGCAGAGAACACCGCCGACCATGTGCATGGCCGGTTCCATCTGGGCCAACTTGGCGAAGTTGTTGAAGTCATCAATCGTTGCGCTGCGCCGGTTGTTGTCCATGTCCAGAACAAACGGTGCGCCGTAGGACGGAACGAAGGCGGTCTTGCGACCGCCGATGGTGATGTCATGACCCGGGGTGCGCGAGTGCATGGTGTAACTGGCAGGCGCGGTGGAAATCAGCTCCATGAGGTGTTCGCGGTCGATGCGCACGCGATAGCCATCGACGGTTGCGTCGGCGGCTTTCCACATGGCGATGGCCTCGTCATCGCGGAACTCAATGCCCACCTCTTCCAGCAGGTCCATCGACGCGTTGTGAATGCGTTCCAGTTCTTCTGGCGTGACGATGTCCAGATACGGGATGCCTCGGTCAAGTTCCGGCAGCCACGTGACGCGCCGATCCGCTCGGGCCGTCTTGCGGGCACTGCGACCTCTTCGGCGAGGGGCGGCGGCTGATCCACTCATGGTGTCATCGATTCATTTCGGATTCTCATTCGATCAGTGCCGCACTGAGCGCTTCGCGAAGGGCGGCCAGGACCGCGCTGTCGCCGCCCTCGCCCGTGCGGATGACCTCCGCAAGCTGGGGCAACCGGGCCCTCTTCGCATCGCCCCAGTCCGTCATCCGGGCGGTGGTGTTCCGGGCGTTCAGTGCCGCTATGCCAAGGCCTGCTTCGACCGCAGCCTGTACGCCGGAGAGCATGGGGCACTCGAGAACCGTTCGCCACCGAAACCCGGCTCGGGTCAACGATTCTTCGCTGTGATCCAGGTAGGCGAGGCCCGGGCCAAACGAGATCACCGGCACCGGCTCCGCCGAGCCCGCAGCGCCGGGATCGAAGTCAACGCCATGCACCCAGGTCATGGGCTCCTGCCACAGCACAATGTCATCGGGCCGGATGTCGGCGGCGGGGACCTGCAGCACCGCCAGGTCCACCGCCCCGTCGTCAAGCCACTCGCGGACTGCGCCGCTCAGCTGGACCCGAACCGCCAGTTTGACCTGGGGATACATCCGGCCAAAGCGGGCGAGGACTGCTGCGAGCGCCCCACCGCGTAGATCCTCGTTGGTGCCAAGCCGAACCACTCCCGCCAGATCGGACCGGCTGAGATGTTCGACCGCCTCGTCATGGGCGTCGATGATTCGGTCGGCATACATCAACAGGTCATGGCCGTTGGGTGTGGGTTCGGGTTCAGACCCCCGTTTCACCAGATCGTGTCCCACCCGTTCTTCGAGCCGCTTGATCTTCCAGCTCACCGCACTCTGCGTCATGCCCAATTGCACGGCCGCTTCGGTGAAGGATCCGGTCTGCGCCACCAGACGCAACGCTCGCAACGACTCCACATCCAGCTTCACAAGGCCAGTATGACAGTTGGACCCCCATGACACAATTTGACAACCAAGCCCTCACCCCATGACAATTGTTGATCAGGCGGACTGCGTGCGAGCGAAGCCGGAACGAACCATGAGCACAGATCGATGAACACAGAACAATGAGCAGAGAACAATGAACACAGAACAATGAGCACAGACTTCCGAGGCGTGATTGTGGCGCTGGCCATGCCGATGACCGATGCTGGTGAACGCATTGATGAGCTGGCGTTACTCGACCACATTGACTGGCTGATTGACGCCGGGGTCCACGCGATCCTGGTTCTCAGCGGCACTGGCGAATACGCCTACCTTCGCCCCGAGGAGCGGCGACGGGTGGTGGAGTTGACCCTCCCCCACATCGATGGACAGATTCCGGTGATGGTGCAGACCTCGGAAATGAGTCTGAGCGACACCATTGAAACGTCGAAGCATGCCGTGGACCATGGCGCGGACTCGCTCATGGTGTTGCCGCCATGGCTGGAGAGTCCCTTTGACCGCGGCGTGATCTATCACTACGAGCGGGTGGCGCAGGCCGTTGCGGTGGACATCGTGCTCTACAACACGCCGGCCGCCAGCGGGATCGAGATCACCCCGGCCATGTTTCGGCAACTGGTGGCGATCGACAACGTGCGCGCCATCAAGGACAGTCAGGGCGATCTGTCGCGAATCCAGAAGCTGGTCGCCATCACCGACGGCACCGGCAAAGAGGTCTACTGCGGCGTCGATCCGCTGGCCCCCTATGCGCTGATGGCCGGCGCCAAAGCCATCATCTGGGGAACCGCCAACATCATGCCGCACGAGTGCGTGCAGCTCGTTGACCACATAGCGGCCAACCGGTACGTCGAGGCGCTCGAACTGTGGAAGCTGATGTGGCCAACCATGGCGTTCATGTGGGAGAACGAGCTGGACGTTGGGTTCCTGCCGGGCGTGAAGGCCGCCACTGAAATGGTGGGCCGCCAGATGGGTGCGGTTCGGCGACCACAGATGCCGGTCACCGGCACCGCCCGGCTGGCCATAGAAGCCTGTCTGTCTTCGTTGCCGATCAACAAGGTGGACCGCAGCCGTCTGCAATTTCGAGAATGGCCCGAAGAACAGGACTGGCTCGTCCGCGCCACTCACTCCGGGCTCCCCGAGAAGGTCGCCCTTGGGAACGACTCCGGGCTCCGCTATGACTCCGGGCTCCCCGAGAAGGTCGCCCTCGGGAACGACTCCGGGCTCCCCAAGAAGGTCGCTCTCGGGGATGCAACGAATGGATCAGCATCATGACCATGGCTTCGAACCCCAGTGCCGCGGCCCAGTTGGCGCTCAACCTGGCACCACCCACCCAGGCCTTCATTGGCGGCCGATTGGTCGATGCGGCATCGGGCCGGACCTTTGCCACCATCAATCCCGCCACCGGTGAAGAGCTGGCCCAGATCGCCAAATGCGACCAGACCGATGTGGACCGCGCCGTCAAATCAGCTCGGGCCGCCTTCAATGGACCATGGGGTCGGATGCGCCCCGCAGACCGCAAGCGCCTGATGTTGCGGTGGGCGGGGTTGGTTGAAGCCAACGCCACCGAGCTCGCCTCCATCGAGACGCTCGAAGCAGGCAAGCCCATTGCCGACACGGCCGACATCGACCTGCCGGAGACCATCAACACGCTCCGGTGGCACGCCGAGGCTGCCGACAAGATCAACGACCAACTGACGCCGTCGGGTCCCAGCGTGGTCTCCATGGTGGTTCGGGAACCCATTGGCGTGGTGGCGGCGGTTCTCCCCTGGAACTTCCCCCTGCTGATGGCCGCGTGGAAGCTCGGTCCGTTGCTGGCCGCCGGCAACACTGCCGTTCTCAAGCCGGCCGAGCAGACGTCGATGAGCACCATTCGCCTGGCGGAACTCGCCGTGCAGGCCGGCCTTCCCGACGGCGTGATCAACGTGGTGCCCGGGTTTGGAGAAACCGCCGGTGAACCGTTGGGACGGCACCCTGATGTCGACGCATTGGCGTTCACGGGCTCCACCGAAGTAGGCCGAAAGTTCCTCCATTACGCGGCCGACTCCAACCTCAAGCGAGTGCTGCTTGAGTGCGGCGGCAAGAACCCGTTTGTGGTGATGGCCGATGCCGACAATCTGGACTCGGTCGCCAACCACGCCGCCGAGTCCATCTACTGGAACGCGGGCCAGAACTGTTCCTCCAATTCGCGACTGATTGTGCATCAGGCGGTAAAGGAAGAGTTGATGTCGCTGCTGCTGGAGAAGTCACGGGAATGGACCGTTGGCGACCCGTTGGACCCGGCAACCAAAATCGGCGCGATCATCGAACCTGCGCACCTCAGCAAAATCATGGAGAACATTTCCGCCGGCCATGCCGACGGCGCCACCTGCATCCTGGGCGGACGCCAGGTGCGCGAGTCAACGGGCGGTCTCTTTGTTGAGCCCACCATTTTCGATGGGGTGCAGCCAGGCACTCGACTGGCGACCGAAGAGGTATTCGGTCCGGTCCTCAGTGTCATCGACTTCGCCCAACCCGAGGATGGCATCCAACTGGCCAACGACACCGCCTATGGCCTGGCAGCGTCGGTCTTTACCTCCGACCTGCGCACCGCTCACCTGGCGGCCCGGGCGATCAACGCGGGGACCGTGACCGTCAATACCTACGGCGAAGGAGACGCGTCCACCCCCTTCGGCGGGTTCAAACTGTCCGGTTTCGGCGGCCGAGACAACGGCCTGGACTCCCATGATCAGTACACCGAGACCAAGACGATCTGGATCGATCTGACGTGACCGCGGCGCCCTCAGCCCGCCACACGGTAGACCTGCTGCCGGTCTATGACCAGAACAACGGGTGGCATGAGATCCTGCCGCCGCTCGGTGAAGCGCAGGTTCTCACTGGCGACGTCTCCTGCGACTACATCGTTGTTGGCGGAGGCTACTCGGGCCTGGCCGTCACCCGTCGACTGGCCGAATTGGATCCCTCCGCTTCGGTGGTGTTGATCGATGGAGACCGGATTGGAAACAACGCGGCCGGACGTTCCTCCGGCTTCGCCATTGACCACGCCCACAATTTGCGGGCCAAAAGCTTTGCCGATGCCAAAGCTGCCGCGCAGGCCGCCATCGCCATGAACCGCGCCGCGCTGGACTGGCTAACCGAGATTATCGAGGCCAACAACATCTCCTGCGGCTGGGTGCAGGAGGGTAAGTACCATGCGGCGGCCACCGCCCGCGGCGAGCGGATGTTGAGCCAGTTTGCTCAGAGTCTGGAAGCCATCGACGAGGACCACCGCCACCTCAATGCTGGCGAATGCCGGGAAGTCTTTGGCAGTGAGTTCTACACCAAAGCCATCCACGCGCCCCACAGTTACCTGGTTCAACCGGCAGCCATGGTGCGCGGTCTGGCCCGGACCCTGCCAGCAAACGTCAGCGTGTACGAAAACTCGATGGTGACATCGGTGGAGTACGGACCGCCCCACACGGTGCGCACCAACCGCGGTTCGGCCGCCGCGCCAATCATCGTGCTGGCCACCAACGGCTTCACCGAAGGCTTCGGTTTTCTCCGCAAGCACCTGATCCCCCTGATCACCTGGGGGTCGATGACCCGTGAGCTCTCATCGGCTGAGAGCCAAGCGCTCGGCGGCGCCGCGAGCTACGGCATCATTGCCGCTCACCCGGCTGGCACTTCGGTCCGACGGGTGACCACCCCGGACAATCGCATCATGGTTCGAAACATCTTCAGCTTCAGCAAGCGGTCGGACTTTGTCAGCCGGCGGGATTGGGCCGCCCGCACCCACCGCCAATCGTTCGAGCGCCGATGGCCCCTTTTGACCGAGGTGCCGTTCGAGTACAGCTGGGGCGGAGCGCTCAGCTTGTCTCGCAATGGCGAACCCGTCTTTGGCGAACTGCGTCCCAACGTCTACGGCACCGTGGTGCACAACGGGGTGGGAATTGCCCGGGGCACGATCAGCGGCAAGCTTCTGGCGGAGCTGATCATGGGTGTGGACTCTGAGCTGCTTCGGCATATGCAGAAGAAGGGGCGTCCCAACCCCCGACTGCCGTTCCAGAACCTGGGGGTCCGCATCAATGCTCGGGCTCGCCGTGTGATTGCGGGGCGGGAAGAGTAGTCACCGCACCGTTGCTCAGCGACGGTGCGGTGAGGCTGTGACGGTGGCTGCCACGCCGGGGCGTGATCGGTCATGACCCCCAACTTTGTCAACGACATGGGTCGCAACCTGTTCTAGAGTCAGCCCATGGCAACGATCGTGCTCACCGCAATTGGCGACGACCAGGCGGGGCTGGTGGATGCGCTCGCCAGCATTATCGCCGACCATGGCGGAAACTGGGAAGAAAGTCACATGGCCCAGCTCGCCGGAAAGTTTGCCGGGATCGTTGTGGCCAGCGTGGCCGATACCCGGACCGATGATCTGGTGGCGGCCCTGTATCCGTTGGAGGCTCGCGGTCTGTTGGACATCACGGTGGAGGTCGCAGCCGAACCAGCGGCGGCGAGCGCTCGATCGACTTTTCAGCTTGAGCTGCTTGGCCAGGATCGGCTGGGCATTATTGCGGAGCTGAGCCGCACGTTGGCGACCAACGGCATCAGCATCGAGAAACTTCACACCGAGACCCGACCGGCACCCCATGCCGGCGGAATCCTGATTGAAGCACGAGCCGAGATCTCCGGACCCGCTGGTATCACGGCGGCCGATGTTCTCGCGCACCTCGCCATTCTTGACGAAGAGTTCATGATCGAGATGACCTGAGGGCGATCACGCGGGAGACATCGATTGTGAGGTTGTCAGCAGGCCGCTTCAGATCACATCGACGATCGGTACGATCATCGGGCGGCGCCGCGAGCGGTCGGCCACGTAGCTACCGGTCTTGCGGCGAACGACGCGCATGACTTTTTGGTAGTCGGCGTCCCGTTCGTGTTTGAACAGGTTGACCACGCCGTCCACCACCTCGCGTTGAATTTCGGCGTGGATGTTTTCCAGTTCCGGGATATCCAACCAGCCGCGGCTGGTAATGACGGGCCGACCCACCAACTCGTTGGTGTCCAGATCCACCGTCACCACCGCAATCACCGCGCCGTGTTCGCCAAGAATGGTCCGCTCCTGGAGCACGCCGCGGTCCGGTCCAATGAAGTGGCCGTGGACCAGAAGGTGCGTGCCGGGTGTGACCTGGTGGCGAAGTCGCAAACCGTCATCTTCCAGAACCAGCTGGTCACCGTCGCGGGCCAGTAAGACCTGATCTTCGGGAACACCAAGTTCTGCCCCGAGCCGGGCGTGGGCTCGCAGATGCATTTCTTCACCGTGAACCGGTGTGAACCACTCCGGCTGGGCCGCCTTGTGAAGCTCGGCGAGCTCACCGCGTTTGCCATGGCCGGTGGTGTGTACATTCTTGTCCCGGCTGTGGATCACCTTTGCGTCCACCCGAACGATCCGATTGATCATGTTGTAGACGCGCTCTTCGTTGCCCGGAATGGGATGGGAGCTGAGCACCACCGTGTCGTTGGGCCCGAAAGCAATCCACCTGCTCTTGCCCGCAGCGGCTTTGGAGAGAGCGGAGCCCGGTTCGCCCTGCGACCCGGTGGACACGATGCAGATCCTGCCGTCTTCGTAGTCATCGACATCAGAGATATCGATGAAATCCCGCTCCGGGAGGTCGAGGATTCCCAAGCTTCGGGCAAGCCCGGTGTTCTTTTTCATCGACAGGCCCAGCGTCGCAATGGTTCGGCCGGCGGCTCGAGCCGCATCGACAATCTGTTGAACCCGGTGCACATGACTGGAGAAGGCGGCAACGATGACTCGGCGCCCCTCGTTCTCGGCAAAGACGTCTTCGAGCGCGACCCCGATTTTGGACTCGGACTGCGAGCTGCCGTCCTGATCCGAGTTGGTGGAGTCCGCAAGCAGCAGACGAATTCCCGGGTCGGCCGAAATCTCGCGGATGCGAGGCAGGTCGGTGATGCGACCGTCAATGGGGGTTGGGTCCAGCTTGAAGTCACTGCTGTGCAGAATGACGCCCTGCGGGGTGGTGATGGCAGAGATGTACCCGCCCGGAACTGAGTGGGTCACCCGAAGGAACTCCACCGAGAACGGACCGATCTGGTGAGACTCCGGCTTCCCCGGTTCGTTGTCATGGACCTCGCGGAAGTCAGCGTCGCGCAGGTAGCCGGCCTCATCAAGACGATGGGCAATCAGGCCAAGCGTGAACGGCGAGCTCCAGATGGGAAAGCGCAATCCTGCCTTGTAGAGGTAGGCGATGGCTCCAATGTGATCCTCATGGCCGTGGGTCGCAATGCAACCAACGATCTTGTCCTGCCGCTGAATCAGGTAGTCAAGATCCGGCAGGATGGCGTCCACGCCGGGGCGTTCGATGCCGGAGAAAAGCTGGCCGGCATCAAGGATGAGCAGCGCGTCTGCGGTCTCGATGACCATGCAGTTTCGGCCAATATCTCCCAGGCCACCCAGGAACGTGACCGTTACGGCATTTTTGGCGGGTACCGGTGCGGGGCTCAGGACTCTGCGCCCAGGTCCGTACCCGCAAGAATCTCACGCGCCGCATCTTCGATGCCGTCCGGAGATACGTTCATCGGCGCCCGAGGATGACCTCCGGGAAGACCGAGCACTCGCATCATGGCTTTGGCCGGGATGGGATTGGGTTGAAGGTCACCGGTTTCGAAGTGGAACGATGGAAGCATCCGCCGGTTCATGGCGATGGCGGTCTTGATATCACCGGCCTCCCACGCGTCGAACAGCTTTTGATGCTCAGAACCGGTCCAGTGGGTGGCCACCCCAATGCTGCCCACCGCGCCAACCGACAGCAGGGGCAACGTGAGCACGTCGTCACCGGAGTAGACCTCGAAACCGTCGGGTGCCTGCGCAATAAGCCACGCAGTCTCCGCGGGATCACCTGCGGCATCTTTGAGAGCCACGACGTTCTCGACCTCGGTGGCAAGTTCAAGAATGACATCAGTGTCGATCTTGCGTCCGGTCCGACCAGGAATGTCGTACAGCACAACCGGCACTTCGGTGGCCGCCGCCACGGCGCGGAAGTGCGCATTCAGACCGGCCTGGTTCGGACGGCTGTAGTAGGGCGTCACCACCAGCACCCCGGATGCTCCTGCGGCGGTCGCTCGCTCAGTCAAGTCGATGGCCTCGGCGGTGGAGTTGCTTCCGGTGCCGGCCACAACCGGCACATCGACGGCTTCAGCAACGGCTGCCACCAGGTCGATGTGCTCGTCGTGACTCAACGTTGGCGCCTCACCGGTGGTACCGGCAATCACCAAACCTTCATTGCCGTGAGCAACCAGCCACTGCGCAAGCTTTTGGGCACCGTCCAGATCCAACGACTCGTCGTCGTTGAACGGGGTGACCATCGCGCTCAAGATTCTTCCAAAACGGGCCATGGCTGGATTGTATGCCGTTGTCTCCTCGGTCGACGTTCGGCGGAGGCTTCTCTTCAGCGCTGATGCTCGTCGATGCGACGTCGACCAAGGGTGATGAGCAGATCCTCATGCAGCTCAAACCAGATCGTGTGGAAGGAGTCAATGCCCGGGGCGGTGAACCATTCAACGTCACCGGCCATTACCTGAGTGACGGCGCGGGTCAAACGAGGTTCGTAACTGTTGAACCGCGGGAGGGCGGTAGCCAGCCGCGCGAGGATCGGCTGGGCCTGCTGGTGCAGCGTGGCAAGGCGTTCGATCACGGCCCTGTCCCACTCCACGTCCTCATGGTCATTCCGCACTGCGTGTCCGTCAACGGTTCGGACCTGCCAGTCCGAACACACCTGCAGAACCCGCCGGTTCAACGGCAGAAAGTCCTGGTAACAGGCCTCAACAGTGACTTGGTGCCCGCTGGATTCAAGTTCAGCGCGCAAGAGTTGGTTGCTGTGGCTCTCTCCGGCGGGCGTGAGCAGCCACCCCGTCAGCCGACCTGTGGTGCGCTCCCGAACCAGACCTTGCGCCGCCAACCTGGTCAACTCGTTGGCAACCGCAGACCCAACGTTCGGACCGTCGTTGTCGATCAAGGCCTCGATCGGCGCCACGCCTTTGAGCCGAAGACGGTGCAGGACCACAAAGGTGATCATGGCGAGACCGCAGGGCGGTTGGCGCGACTTCGCCCCAACCGGCTCAGCACCAGTGGGTACCCGAAGAATCCAATGGTGGCGAAAATGAACCATTGCACGGCGTAGCTCAGGTGCGGACCCTGGTCCAATGGCGGCAGCGGCACCGGGAGCGGCAGGCCCGACTCCAACGGACTGCCGTTCTCCGACAGAGATTCGAGCTGAATGAAGACCGAAAGCAGTGTGGATTCGGTCTGCTGATCCAGTCTCTCAATATTGGGTCGAGCCACGCTCAAGAGCACACCGTCCACGGGGTCGCTGACTTGCAGACCGGACGCCTGCTCAGACGGCCGGAGCCAGCCGGTAACGGTGACTTCGCCGGTGGGCGGGTCGGCCTCGGGCCGGGGGTGATCCACCTCCAATGCCTGTGGGAGCCAGCCCCGATTGACAATGACCGCCACGCCGCCCCCAAGCTCCAGCGGGGTAAGGGCCCAGCGACCAGGCGAACCGCTACGAGGCCGATTGCGCACCAGCACCTCTTCGGACCGATTGAACTGGCCCGTGGCCGTCACCGGAATCCAATCGACGGTGTCATAGGGAGGAACGAAGTTGTCCGGATCGAGGTCGCCCCCTGCGCCCATGGTCAGGATGTCCACCGGGGCCAACTCCGAGCGTGCCTCGATCAGCCGGTTCTGGGCTTTGCGATCATCCAGACGACTCAGCTGCCACATACCGGCGAACACACAGCCGACAATGAGGGCGGCCACCAGTACGTGCGAGACGATCCACCGAGGCGTCAGCACAAATCGAAACACCACCCAAGGCTACGGACCGCGCCCGCCAATCGGGTGGAGATGGCCGTTGGCCGACCGGCGAAATGACCGCTGCACAGCTCGTCAACATCTGGCGATCAGGCCTGGGTCTCGCCGCGGTTCGTCCTGCTCCAGTGGTGCGCGGCCGGTGAAGTCGTTGCGCGCTCAAATTCCCATGTCGTGGACTGGCGGCGCCTCAAAGCGGCCGATGGCGTCGGCCCGGGCGTGGAGCAGCTCGACGGTGTCTTCCAGGTTCCGGGCGATGATGTAACGCCGTTCTGCGGCGGCATCACAGACGTAGTCGCCAAGCTCATCGAGGTCAGCCACCGTCACATCCCGTCCCGCTTTCTCCAGCAGGGTCTTCATCTCGTCGAAGGACATGGCTTTACGACGATTGGGATTGCGCACTCGGGCCAGTTCGTCGGGCCGGTTCCGGTCACCAGTGAAGAGCCCCGTGGGCATCAGTCCACCCGATGGGTAGAACACCGAGGCCGACATGTGCTCGGACTCGTCGCGCAGCTGGTGGTTGAGCGCTTCGGTGTAGCAACTGACCGCGGCTTTGCTGGAGGCGTACACCTGTGCCATCGGCACCGGAGCGAATCCTCCATCGCCCGACGACGTGTTGACCACATGGCCGGGCAGACCGGACTCCAGCATCCGGGGAACAAAGGCAATGACGCCGTTGGCGGTGCCAAACACATTGACGCCGAAGCACCATTTCCAGTCGTTGGGTTCGCTGGTCCACGCTTTGCCGCCGCCACCAGATCCGACGCCGGCATTGTTGAACAGAAAGTTGCATCGACCGTGCGTGTCAAACACGTGATCGGCCAGCGCTTCACAGGAGTCGATCTCAGACACATCGGTCTGCCACCCGCGGATGGAGCCCCCGCCTTCGGCCGCCATTGGCTGCATCTCCTTGACCGTGGCATCGAGCACTGCGGTCTCAATGTCCGCCGCAACAACGTGGGCCCCGCGGCGTAGCAGCGCGCCGACAATTCCTTTGCCAATCCCATTGGCACCACCAGTGACAACGGCCACCGAATTGGCAATCTCCATTGCGGCCATCACACAGCCTGCAGCTGGTTGAGCGGGTTCATGCCGGGGCAACCTTTCGCTTCTTCGGGGATGTCGGCGTAATCGATGGGCGTGGCCACTTCGACTTTGGTTGGACAGTGCTGCTCGGCAAGAGGGCGCAACTTCTCCACGTCGAAGCCGTAGACCTCGGCTGCGTTCCTGGTCAGTATCTGGGTGGTTTCGTCCTCGGTCATGTTGGCGAAGGTCAGCCGCAGGTGCTCCCTGGTATACGGGTGTGAGCCTTCGATGTGCGGATAGTCGCTGCCCCACATGACCCGATCCACTCCCAGCTTCTGGGCGACCTCAACCTCGATCGGCCGCAGGAACGAGGCCCCAACCCAGCACTGACGCTGCCAATACTCGCTGGGCTTCAAGCTCATCTCGGCGACCGCCATACCACCGAAGATCGATTCGGATCCGTACTTGCTGAACTTCATCCGCTCATAGAAGTTGTCCAGCCGCTCCAGCGTGTCCGGCACCCAGGCAGTTCCGGTTTCGGTGTTGACCCATCGGAGTTCGGGGTGACGTTCAAACACCCCAGCAAACATCAGGTGCCAGAGCGCTCGGTGCGACCACCAGGAAACTTCGAGCATGAATACCGCAAGCGAAGTTGGGAAGTGGCTACCAAAGTTTGGTGTCGCTCCTCCAGCGTGGTGGTTGAGCGTCATATTGTTGGCTTCGCATGCGTCCCAGATGGGCTCGTAGATCTTGGAGTACAGCGGATCAAACGGGGAGTCCGGTGGCGCCCCCGGCACGATGATGCCGCCCCGGAATCCGTTCTCGGCGGCCCACTCAATCTCTTTGACTGAGCCTTCGACATCGCCCAGAAAGATCTGCGCGATCCCCACCCATTCGCCGGGGGCTTCGCCAACATGGTCGAGCATCCAGCGATTGTGAGCCCGGAGCCCGGCCCACCGTTGCTCAAAGTTGTCCCGGTACGCGGGCGCCTCAAACTGTGATGAGGAGGCCGGAGCAAAGGGGGGTTGGGTGTTGGGGAAGATGACGCCGGCAATCACCCCGTCCGCGTGTTGTTCCCGCAGCCGGCGCTCCATGGAGTAGTTGCGGTCGCCGTCAACCTCCGGGTCGCCGTCGATGCCAACGTTGTTGGTGGATCGATCCTTGCCCATGGCTTTGAATCGTTCGGCCTGTTGACGCTGGGCTTGTTCGATTCCGGCCGCCCAATGATCAAACTCGTCGTGATACATCGACGCCAGATACGGCTTGTAGTCCCACAGGTCTGCGCCTCCGTGGGTGTCCGCGGAGATTACGACGTGATGATCAGAACTGGGGTGATCAGTACTCATGGCGAAAGACTAGGTCAGCCCAGGATTGTGGTGACCCAGCCGTTGTCAGTCCAAGCCCCACCAGGTGCGAATGAGCTCAATGATGCGCGGATCCTGGCCTTTGGGTGCGTGGTTGCCGGGAACCCACTCCATGGTCACCGGTCCGGCAACTGCGGTCAGGTGCTCGGTGAACTCGGCCTCGTTGCCAAAGGGATCCTTCTGTCCGGACACGAAGAGCGAAGGGACCTTGATCTTCTCGAAGTGACCGACCCGCAGGTTCTCCGGTTTTCCAGGGGGATGCAGCGGGTAGCTCATCAGCACCAACGAGTGAGCGGCCAACCCTTCGGCCACGGCCACCGAGCACGAGCGACCACCAAAGCTCCGACCACCGAAGGCAATCTCAGATGCATCGACATCCAATCGACCGGCCAACTCGTCGGCCGCCGCAGTGATCTTCTTCACGGCGTTCTTCACGCTCGTGGTCCGAAGCGTGAGTCGCTCCACCGAGACCTCCGGCAGGCCGGCTTCAAGCGCCAACAATGTTGAGTGATCCCGGTCGGCGCCGGCCCCGGGGGTGACAATGAACCCCGCCGGCGGTGTCAGTTTTTTGCGCCGGGCCATCAGTGCGGCGCCGGCTCGGTAGGGATCGGCGGGTTGGTCACGTCCAGATCATGCGGACCGACCGGGGGCGGCTTGATGGCTGACACCATCAGGCCCAGGCGCATCAGACCAAGACCAACCACCAGGAACAGTCCGGCTCGCCACATGGTGTCCACGGCCTCAAGGTCAACGGTCAGCAGTTTGACAACCGTGACTCCGATGGTCGCCAATCCCAGGTGCGCCACGCTGGTGTTCCGGTTCCGGACGCCGTGGACGAATGCTCCGGCCCCCATGGCCATCCACATGACCGAGACCAGCACCTGTCCTTGAGCAAGGTCGGAGAACACCGATGCAATCCAGCCCATCAGACCAACCCAGGTGACAACGGCCAGCAGTCGGGACCATTGGTGCTGACGCCCGAGCCAGACCGCAACCACTCCGACAGCAACTACAAAGAGATGGGCGAGATGATCGGCCAGCGAACCGCCGCGGTCGATGGCGTTGGCCATGCCCGATGCCGCAATGGCCGCGGCCACAACACCCAACACCACAGCGGCTCCGCGGACTAATGGATCACCTTCTCGAAGCGCAAGCCAGGTAAAGCCAAGCGCCTGGGCGGCAATGAGCACCGGAAGCACCGGACCATCGATGAGACCGATCAGGCCGACCGAAAAGAGGAGTCCGGCGCCAACCAGGTGCGAAGAGAAGGTGTTCACGCCGAAGATCTTCAGTTCCCGCAACACCAACGCCAACGCTGCAGCGGCCGCTGCGAAAACGACGGCGATGATCCATGAGGTTTCCTCAAGGTCCAATCGCACCGCAATCAGCAGCCAGATGAACAATGGCAGGAGCGTGGCGACGCGGATCTCAACCGATCCCAGAATCGAGGTTGTCTCCTTTGGAATGAGCTCGCTGGTGAGCACCCAGTAGAGGACGCCCACCGCGGCAATCAACACCATCACGGCAAAGCCGCCGCTGGAGCTTGGGCTGTCCTGGGCATCCCAGGCCAACAACAACAGCGGGATGGCGGTCACGATCATGGTGGTCAGCCGGAGCGACGTCCACCCGCGGAGAACACCAACGCCAATTCCCGCCGCGATCAGGGCCCCGATGCCGACCGCACCGAGCGTGGCGGTGAAGAGATCCGGAGCAGCGTCGATGATCATGACGGTTGGGATCCATACCCCCAGGGCAACCGCCAGACCAGCCACGCTCGACCGGCTGAGCCACCACCCCATCACCAACCCGCCCACCACCGTGAGCACCATCAACAAGGTGGCGACTGACACCGAATAGAGATCAAGTCCGGCCTGCCCGGCGGCCACCGCGAAGTCGAGAACCGCAACACCACCAAGCGCCATGGCCACCGACCATTTCGGCCGCTTTGCATTGAGGCGGACCGCTCCGCCCAGCAGCGCCAGACCCACCAGCATGGCTCCCGCCCATTGAAGCTCCGGGCCGATCCAGCCTCGAGTGACCGCGTTGCTCACCAGAAACGCCATAGCCAGGAACACCAGGCCAACACCAATCCACCTGAGCCAGTCTTCGGCGGCAAACGAGGCCGGGCTCAGTCGAGGGACTGAAGGTTCGGTTTCGGGATGGGGATCCGTCGGCGCAGATCGCCGGGGCTCACGATCCACACGGTTGGGAACCGCATCCGTCGGTGGCGGCGGAGGCGCGGCAGCGGCGGTGGGTGCACCAGCAGCTACCCGGCCGGGTAGTGGCGTTGCCTGTCGTTCGACCGTGACCAGCCGGGCTTCCAGCCCCTGCACCATGGCCCGTAGTCGAGCGACCTCCGCGGCCAGGTCCGCGTCCGACACCGGTGGTGGTGGATGCAGATCAGGAGCGTGGGGGTCGACCGCCATATACCAACGGTAATCGAGCCCGAGCGACGCGTCTGTAGTGCTTTCCCCCACACCGTTTGGGGGCCGTCCCATCGAGCGTCACCAGGGGTGGTCGGTGCCGTCCCAGCGAATGAATCGGCCGCTGTCGGCCATTGTCAGACCCAGTGAGGTTGCGACGATGGCGGTAGCCGACTCGGTAACAGTCATCGTTGCCGCCGCCCCACCCATATCGGTCTGCACCCATCCCGGATGCAAACTCACCACGCCAATCCCAACGGACCGGAGCGCCGCGGCGGCTTGCACCCCAAACATGTTCAGCGCCGCTTTGGAAATGCAATAGGCGCCATCGCCGCCGCCATTTCGGGTGAACTCCATGGAGCCCAGCTGCGAGCTGAAGTTGAGGACCATGGGGCCATCACCGGCCTGTAGCAGCCGAAGTGCCGCCCGCGTCACCATCATGGGACCGGTGACGTTAACGGCCAGCAGTCCGTTGATCTGGTCCGCGTTCACGCCAAACACGCCGCGCTCTGCACTCGTCTCAGCGCCAAAGGATCGAGAATCGGTTCCGGCACAGTTGACGAGAAGATCGATGGCGTCGGTGGCTGAGGCAAGCACGTTGATGCCGGCAATGATGGACGCCTCGCTGGACATCTCCATGGCCACACACCCGGCCAGGTCAAGATCAGATTCGCCACTTCGGGTCGACCCCCAGACCCGATGACCTTGCGCCACGTACAGTTCAGCCAGCGCCCTACCCAGTCCTCGACCCACGCCGGTCACCAGAATTCGTTTCACGCGGTGCACCTGTCAGGCGCGCCGGAATCCGGCGAAGCGCCGCAGGCGGAGGCTGTTGGTCACCACGAACACCGAGGACAATCCCATGGCGGCCGCCGCGATCATCGGATTCAGAATCCCAAATGCTGCCAGCGGGATAGCCGCCGCGTTGTAGGCAAACGCCCAGAAGAGATTGCCTTTGATCGTGGTGAGCGTTCGGCGCGACAAGGCAATGGCGTCGGCCACCGCTCGCAGATCACCGCTGACGATCGTGAGATCCGAGGCCTGGATGGCGACGTCGGTACCCGTGCCGAGCGCGATACCGAGGTCGGCCTGCGCCAGAGCCGGTCCGTCGTTGATGCCGTCTCCCACCATCGCCACGCGATGGCCCTGGTCCTGCAGCCGCCTGACTTCGGCCGCCTTCTCGGCCGGCAGCACCTCGGCGATGATCGAGTCCACTCCGATGACGCGGCCAACGACCTGGGCGGTTCGTTCGTTGTCGCCGGTCAGGAGTGTGACTCGGAGCCCCTGGTCATGAAGACGAGCGACGGCCTCCGCCGAGGTCGCCTTGATGCGGTCGGTCACCGCAAGAACGATCTGCGCCCGACCATCTCTGCCGGCCAGGACTGCGGTGGCGCCGGCGGCCTCGGCGGTTGCGGCGGCTCGCTCCACTGCCGCCGGCACGTCGTCAAAGAACCGACGTTGTCCGACCTTGACACGCTCACCATCGACCAATCCGGAGACGCCCATGCCCGGCTCATTGAGGAACTCGGTCACGGTCGAGGGAAGGGATCCCACAAATCCGGCAACCACTGCGCGGGCCAAAGGGTGTTCGGAGCGAGCTTCCAAGGCCGCCGCCATCCCGTGGAGCAGATGGACCTGCGCCGGATCGATGTTCGGACCCTCAACCGACGCCAACGCCATGGCGCCTTCGGTGGCGGTCCCGGTCTTGTCCAGGATCACCGTGTCGATGGTTCGGGTGTCCTCCAGTACTTCGCCACCTTTGATGATGACGCCGAACTGCGCGGCCCGGCCCGTGCCGACCATGATGGCCAGCGGTGTTGCCAGACCGAGGGCACACGGGCATGCGATGATGAGCACGGCCACCGCCGAGGTGAAGGCCCGGTCCGCACCGTGGCCGCTGGCCAACCACACGATCAGCGTCACCAGGGCCACGACAATCGCCACGGGGACGAACACCTGGGCAACCCGGTCAGCCAACCGTTGCACCTGCGCCCGTCCGCCCTGGGCCTCATCGACCAGTCGAACGATCTGGGCCAGCGCCGTATCCGTGCCAACCCGGGTGGCTTCAACCAGCAACGACCCGTTGGTATTGATCGTGGCACCGATCACCTCTTCCCCGGGGGCCACCTCGACCGGAACCGGCTCGCCGGTCACCATTGACGCATCCACTGCTGAGAAGCCGTCGACCACGACACCATCGGTCGCAATCTTTTCGCCGGGCCGAACCACAAACCGCATGCCGACGGTGAGTTGGTCGGTGGGGATGCTGCGGCCATCTTCAAGCGTTGCGGTCACCGCGCCGAGGTCAGCCAACGAACGAATCGCATCGCCTGAACGACGGGTGGCTCGCCGCTCAAACCACTTGCCCAACAGAATGAGCGCCACGATCACCGCACCGGTCTCGAAGTAGAGGTGGCGCTCGCCATCCTCGCCGACCAGACCCAACAGCGCCACTGTCGACCAGATGAGCGCCGCCAGCGATCCGAGCGACACCAGCGTGTCCATCGTTGTCGTGCGTTGCCGTAAGTTCAGCCACGCGGCCCGGTGGAAAGGCCACCCGGCTCCCAGGATGACGAGAGTGGCCAGGCCCGCGACCACCCACTCCCAACCAGAGAACTGCAGAACCGGCAGCATCGAAACCAGCATCGCCGGCATCCCAAGCAGGAACGCAAGCCCGAGCCGCAGACCAAGGTCGGTCTCACGGCGGGCCGCTGCGTCATCGGTCGCTTCCGGCGCGATGATCGAGTAGCCGAGCGCTTCAACCTCGTTGGCCAGCGCCTGCTCGCCAATGCTGGAACCGTGAACGACGGTGGCCCGACCGGTGGCAAAGTTGACCTGAGCCGAAGTCACCGGTTCCAGAGTTGCGAGCCGGGTTTGGATGCGGCTGGCGCATGCGGCGCAGGTCATACCGTCGATCGCCAGCTCAGATCGGGCCTGGACCTCGGACGTCATGGGATGATCCTACGAGGCGGTCCTCCGCTGTTCACAAAATTCCGGCAGTGGCTTCGATTATCATTCTCATTTCCTTGTATCGTGACGAATATGCGGTATGAGACACGGAATGATCAACGGCGGGAAACGACAGCACCAGGAAGCGGATCGCCGGGTTTTGACCCCAGCCGCCGTCAGCGCAAGGTCTCCCCTCGCCATCTGCTGACCGCCATGGTCAGCGCCGCGCTCTGCGCCCTGATCGCCAGCTGCGGCAGCAGCGCCGAAGGCACCGTCGCCACCGTCCCCGAGGTGGCCGAAGAGACCGTTGAACAAGCGACCGAACCGGCCAGCGACGAACACAGCGACGACGAACACGCAGACGACGAACACGCAGACGACGAACACGCAGACGACGAACACAGCGACGACGAACACAGCGACGACGAACACAGCGACGACGAACACAGCGACGACGAACACAGCGACGACGAACACAGCGACGACGAACACAGCGACGACGAACACGAGCACGAGGACCATGAGGACCACGCCGACGACGTGTCGGGCGGATTGGATGCCCATGTGCACGGTGCGGCCGAACTCTTTGTGGCGTGGAACGCTGACCAGGTGGTCATTGATCTGATCAGCCCGGCAGACAACATCTTCGGTTTCGAGTACGAGCCCACCACCGAACAGGACCAGGCCATCGTCGCCGACCAGACCCGCGCTCTCGCCGAGTCGGGCGTCATCAGCATCAATGCCGAAGCCGGCTGCACTCTGGTCGAAGACGTCGAACCTGATTTCGTGGTCGACGGCTCACATGCGGAGGTGACCACCTCATGGGTCTACACCTGCGACCATCCCGAGGAGATACGTGAGCTTGATGCCACAACGCTGTTCGAGACATTTCCCCGCCTGATTGACCTTGACGTCCAGTGGGCTTCAGATGCCGCGCAATCGGCCACTGAGCTGTCGCCTTCGTCAACAGTCCTGATCTTGACTGCGGAATAGATCGGAACAACTCAGCTGCAGTTGCTGCAGGTTCCCAAAAGGTCGAGTCGGTGAGATTGGGCGGTGAATCCCGCTTCCGCTCCCGCAGCGTCGAAGGCGCGGTCCAGTGCGGACTCAGTGCGGCTGTCCAGTGAGAAGTCGGCCACATCACCACATGCGGTGCAGATGAGGTGATGGTGGTGACCCGTGATGTGCTCAGCCAGTTCATAACGGGCGAAATCATCGGTGGTAATGATGCGGGTGACCACACCCGCCTCCTCAAGAATCGTGAGGTTGCGATACACCGTCGACTGGGGAAGTGTCTGGTCGGCGGCAACAATTTGGTTGATGGTTACCGGTCCGCCACCGGCCTGCAGAACCGCAACCAGCCGACGACGACCATTGGTGTAGCGCTGCTCAGCTTTGCTGAGCAGGTCGGCGACTTCCTCGTCCACCTCGTTGTTGGTCATTGGTTCACGCTATCTGGGAGGGGTCAGTGGTGATGGTGAGGGTCGTCGAGAATCAGTCCGTCACCGACCCGAATCGAGCTTTCGCCGAATGCCCGGCGAAGATGGCTCTCGGTGAGCACCTCGACGGGCGGACCCACCGCTACCGGCGCCGTGTCCAGAAGCAGGACCTGACTGCAGCGTCTCGCATCGTCCAAACTGTGGGTGGTTATGACCACGGTTCGCCCTCCGGCCACTTCGTCATCAATGGTCTGCAGGATGATCGAACGAGACGTCACGTCCAGGCCGTTGACTGGTTCGTCCAACAACAGGACATCTGACTCCTGAGCCAGGCCCTGCGCGACCAGCACTCGCTGACGTTGACCGCCGGACAGGTCGTGAAGTTGACGGTCCGCAAGATCAGCAACGTCCATCCGAGTGAGCGCCCCCGCCACCGCGTCTCGATCAACGGCCCGGAACCGCGAGAACAGGCCAAGCGTGGGATAGCGGGCCATCGAAACGGCGTCCTGCACGGTGATGGGAACGCTCTTGTCCACCTCGGTGGACTGCAGAACGAGCGCTGGTGTGCCGCCTGCCACTGTTGCCCGGCCGGCTGCGGGGGTAACGATTCCGGCCAGCACGCCAAGCAACGTCGACTTACCGGAACCGTTGGGGCCGATGACGGCCAAAGACGAACCGGCGGCCACCGAAATGGTCACGTCCGACAGCGCAACGTCGTCGTCGTAGCGAACCTCGAGCGCGTCAGTGGTGATGGCCGAGGGCATCGGGACAGGCTACTTGCCGGCGTCGGCATTGATTCTCATTCTTGCGCATAGCGGCCGCCGATCTTTGCTACATTTCTCACGTCGCTTGTAATGATAGTGATTCTCAATCCAGAAACGTAGGACTGCTGATGTCGGACAATCTCCCCCACTCCCGAGGCTTGCACCAGGTGCTCGTTGCGCTGGTGGCAATCCTCTCACTGCTCGCCGCCAGCTGTGGCTCTGACACCACACTGGCAGTCGATGGCACCGAAGCCGTATCCGAGCAGAGCGAAGCCGCATCTCAGCAGAGCGGGGACGCGCCTGAGGAAATCTCAGCAACCGTGGTCGTCACGACCAACATTCTGGGAGACATCGTCGAGAACCTCGTGGGCAACGACGTCAAGGTCGTGACAATTATGGGTGTCGGTGCTGACCCGCACGATTTCCAGGCGTCGGCCCAACAGGTCTCGGTGATGGGTCAGGCTGATGCGCTGGTGGCGAATGGTGCCGCGTTCGAAGAACGCCTGCTCGACATCATCAGCTCGGCCGAGGACGATGGTGTGCCCCTCTTCCGAGCCATCAGCGTTGTGGACACCATCGACTACGGCGCTGAGCAACACGACAGCCACGGCGACGAACACTCCGACGAAGAGCACGACGAACACGCAGAAGACGAACACGCAGAAGACGAGCACGCAGAAGACGAGCACTCGGACGAAGAGCACGACGAACACGCAGACGAACACGCAGACGACGACCACGCAGGCGACGACGACGGACACAGCGATGACGAACACGCAGGCGACGACGACGAACACAGCGATGACGAACACGCAGACGACGACCACAGCGACGAGGACGAACACGGCCATGGTCACGACGCGGACGCGACGGATCCGCATTTCTTTGTCGACCCGGCCCGTATGGCCGTTGCGGCAGCGGGCATTGCCAATTTCCTGATTGCCGCCGTTGACGGCATTGATGCCGACGCCGTGCGGACGAATTCAGACGCGTACATTGCCGAGCTCGAAGCGCTTGACCTCGAGGTTGAGGCCACGCTGGCCGCCATTCCTGACGCGCAACGGGTGATGATCACCAACCACGAGGTGTTCGGCTATTTCGCGGAACGATATGACTTCGAGGTGGTCGGCACCATCATCCCCAGCGGTTCCACTGGCGGAGGCGCAAGTGCTCAGGCGCTGGCAAATCTGGCCAAGGTCATCGAACACGAGGGCGTCCCGGCCATCTTCTCCGATACCTCCTCGTCCGATGAATTGGCCAACACCCTCGCATCGGAGGTGGGAGACGTTGCCATCGTCGAACTGTTCACCGAGTCGCTCGGCCCCGACGGATCCGGCGGCGCCTCCTACATTGAGATGGTGCGAAGCAACGCCGACCGCATCGTCGGCGCTCTGGCCGGCTGAACAAGATCACCCGTGATGGACTTCATACTCACCGCTTTTGAATCAAGTTTTATGCAGCGCGCTCTTTTGGGAAGCGTCGTCGCAGTAGTGGCCACTTCGATCGTCGGAACCTGGGTTGTCCTGCGGGGATTGGCTTTCCTGGGCGATGCCCTTGCCCATGGCGTCATACCCGGAATCGCGCTGGCGGTGCTCTGGGGCTTCAGTCCGATCATCGGCGCATTTGCCGCAGCGCTCGTGATGAGTGGACTGGTGAGTGTCGTCTCCAATCGCACTGCGGTGAGAGAAGACACTGCCATTGGACTGCTGTTCGTTGGCATGTTGTCGCTGGGCATCGTGATCGTGTCGCGCGCCCGGTCGTTCTCAACCGAAGTCACCTCTCTCCTGTTTGGCGACGTGCTTGGCGTCACGGCTGGCGACATCCAAACCCAGGTGATCGCCACTGTTGCGGTGGCCGTCATCTCGGTGGTCTTGTACCGCCCGTTCCTGGCGTTGACCTTCAATCGCGACAAGGCCCAGACGTTGGGCATGCGGCCCGGTTTGGCCCAGGCTGCCATGCTTGCCATGCTGGCGCTCAGCATCGTGGCCAGCTTTCAGGCGATCGGCACCCTTCTGGTCTTTGGACTGCTCGTTGGCCCACCGGCCACGGCATCGCTGATCGTCAACCGCGTGCCGCTCATCACCCTGGTCTCCATCGTGCTGGGAACCGTGTCAGTGGTCGCCGGACTCGTTGTGAGTTTTCACTACGGAACTGCCGGCGGCGCCACCATCGCCGGTTTCAACGTCCTGCAGTTCTTTGTTGCCCTGGCGATTCGGGAAGTCTCCTCCGCCTACGACCGCCAACCTGCGCCCGCTGCGGCGTAACCAACCCCACCAGACGACGCGCAGCAACGCCGGGCCTGATTGCGTGGCGATGCCCTGCGGTCAGGCCCGAGCCCGATTGCGGAGGATGAACTTCTGGATCTTGCCCGTGGAGGTCTTGGGCAGCTCGCCGAAGATGACTTCCTTCGGCGTCTTGAAACCCGCCAGATGGTCCTTGGCAAAGGCCATGATCTCCTGGTCGGTGGCGGACTCCCCCGGCTTCAGCTCCACAAACGCGACGGGGACCTCACCCCACTTCTCATGCGGCTTGGCAACCACCGCCGCCGCCAGTACCGACGGATGCTTGTAGAGCAGGTTTTCCACCTCTACCGATGACACATTCTCCCCACCCGAGATGATCACGTCCTTCAAGCGATCCTTGATCTGCATGTACCCGTTGTCCCGCCACACCGCCGCGTCGCCCGTATGGAACCACCCGCCCGCGAACGCCTTGTCGGTCGCCTCCTGGTCCTTGTAATAGCCCTTCATCACCACATTGCCCCGGACGAAAATCTCCCCCTGGATCTCTCCGGTCCGTGGCACCTTGACCATGGCGTCGGCATCAAAGACCGCGATCTCTTCGTTCATCGGCATGGAGACGCCCTGCCAGGCTTTGTGATTGGCGCGCTCATCATCGTCGAACGCCTCCCACTCCTCCCGCCACTCACACTGCGAAACGTGGCCATAGGTCTCGGTCAAGCCGTAGACCTGGGTGACGTTGAAACCGATCTTCTCGATGGCGCCCAGGATGGCGGCCGGCGGCGGTGCCCCCGCGGTCATGGCTTCCACGGTGTGATCAAAGTCCCGTCGTTCATCATCGGTCGCGTTGACCAACATGCCAAGCACCACCGGCGCCCCACCGAAGTGAGTAACACCGTGATCGGCGATGGCGTTGTACATGTCGGCCGCCGAGATATTTCGGAGGCACACCACCGTTCCCGCCAGCATCGTCATGGTCCACGCATGACCCCAACCGTTGCAATGGAACATCGGCACCGTGTACAGGTACGTGGGGTGTCGAGCGAGCTCCCAACCAGCAACCGTTCCCATGGTCATCAGGTAGGAACCACGGTGGTGATACACCACGCCCTTTGGCACGCCGGTACTGCCGGAGGTGTAGTTGAGCGCCAGCGCCTGCCACTCGTCGGCTGGCATCTGCCAGGCGAAGTCCGGCTCGCCACCAGCAAGGAAAGCCTCGTACTCGATACTCCCCAACGACTGACCGTCGACCCCCGACTGCACGTCATCAATATCGATGACGAGGATGTCCCGCTCCACGTTGGCCAACGCCTTGCTTACCGACTCATGAAGAGCGGTGTCGGTCATCAACACCTTGGCGTCGGAGTGATTGAGGATGTACTCGATGGTGCCGGAGTCCAGTCGGGTGTTGATGGCATTGAGCACGCCGCCCGCCATCGGTACGCCGAAGTGGGCTTCGAACAGCTCGGGCGTATTGGCCGCAATCACCGACACCGTGTCGCCAATGCCAACCCCGGCCGCCGAGAGCGCTGATGCCAGGCGGGTTGCGCGGTCTTTGACTTCGGCCCAGGTGTACTGGCGGTCCCGGTAGATGACCGCCGGCCGGTCCGGGTAGAGGTCCGCCGTTCGGTTCAGAAATGAAAGCGGTGTCAGTGGCACATGGTTGGCTGGCGTTTTGGACAGGGCGTTGTAGTGCTGTGCAGACATACGGCCACGGTAGGCCGGTGAGCCGGATTCAAGCCAACCCCGTTTGCCGCTCAGACGGGGAAGGCCCCGGAGTCGCTATCACCTGCCCTCCTCGCCCTTATCGTGACCCTCTGCGACCGATACCGCCTCCTGCGTGCCACCTTGGGTGCCCGACACTATGGTCACACCGATGACTGGTCGGGAACTCCGCTTTGCGGGCATGCTGCTGATCACCATGGCGATGTCCACCGCCTCCTTCTTTGCGATTGTGGTCGTGGCGTCGGAGATTCAGAGTGAGTTGGGAATCTCAAGGTTCCAGCTTGGCGTTCTGGGCGCGGTCAACACTGGCGTCGGCGGGTTTTTCGGCGTCAAGGCCGGCCAGATTTGTGACCAACTTGGCGGCCGCCAGGCCATGGGGCTGGTCCTCATTATTTCCGGTGCCACCTCCGCGTTCATGGCGGTGCTTCCCGGCTATCTGATGCTCCTGCTGGGAATGACGCTTGCGGGTTTTGCGCAGGGGCTGGGCAACCCCGCCACGAACAAGGCCATTGCCACCGGCATCGCCGCTCACCGCCGTGGATTGATGACCGGCCTGAAGCAGTCAGGGGTGCAGTTGGCGGTCTTCGCCACGGGCTTCGCCATGCCAGCCATCAGTGCCGCCTTCGGCTGGCGTACCGGATTGTGGATCGCCGCAGGAATCTCGTTCGCCGCGATCGTGGGCCTCGGAGCAATCACCGAACTCGCCGTTGATGACGTATCAGACCAGTCGATTGGTACCGCAACATCGGCATCCACGCGTCTTTCCCCCTTCGTCTATCAGGTGGGCATCTATGGGTTTCTTCTGGGCAGCATCGGCGGAGGCGTCGGTCGATTCACCCCCCTGTTTGCCGAAGAAGCCGTCGGGTTCAGTCCGGCCGCAGCAGGCGTGGTGTTTGGACTCGCAGGACTCGTTGCCATCCCGTCCCGGGTCGCCTCCGGAGTGCTGTTGGACCGCGGCGTCACACCGCGACGCACGCTCGTAATACTGGGAGTCGGCACCACGGTGGCCATGGTTCTCACCTGGTTGGCCGACCCGGGTCCCGGCGCGGTGCTGTGGATAGCCACGATCCTCAGCGGCCTGACTTTGGGGACCTGGAACACGGCTGCCAACCTCGCCATGGTGCGACAGGGCGCCGACGCCGGTCGAGCCTCCGGCGTGCTCGTGGTCGGCTTCATGCTGGGCCTGACCATCGCCGGACCAATCGTTGGTTGGTCCATTGACAGCAGCGGCAGCTACACGCCGGCGTTTTTGGGCAGCGCGGTCATTGCGGCGTTGGCGGTGGCGGCGGTCATTGGTGACCGGGAGACGCCCGCGGTGAGCGACTGAGCAGCTGTGTCCGCCCTACGGGGAGCCAATCGCTGCGGCCACGATTGCCGACGTGTCGCCGACGACGAAACCGGAAGCCAGCGGTCGTCGTAGCCGATGACCTCATCTGGCGCTCGGTCGTCCAGCATTGGCAACCGCCCACGCGGTGACAGTGCCCGACGTAGGGCGCGAAAGAGCCTGCCGCGAGATTCGCGGCAGGCTCGGTTCGTTTTTCCATTCACGTCGCCGTCAGGCGAGCAGGATGGTCAGCGTCGGCCACGGCCTCCGCGGCTGCGACCACGACCTCGGCCGCCGCCACCCCGACCTCGGTCAGGAGATGAAGACTCTGGACCAAGATCGCCGTAACGTTCCTTCTGCTCTTCGTTGAAGGCGTCCTCGAACGACACGCGATCAGAGCCGCCGCCACCATCACGGGAGCCACTGCGAGAACCGCCGTCACGGTCTCCGCCGGAGTCACGGGAGTCGGAACGGCCACCACGATCACTGCGGTCACGATCCCCGCGGTCACGACCGCCACGATCACTGCGACCGCCGCCCGAGCTGCGACCACCGCGGTCTCCGCGGTCACCGCGGTCGTCATCACGACCGCCGCCACCCGAATCGCCGTCGACCATTTCTTCCGAGACGACAGAGCCGTCAGCCGGCTTGAGGCTGACCTTGCCGTTGGGGTCGATGTCTTCCACGATGACGTCGACTTCTTCGCCCAGGCTGAGGACATCGTCCACGCTGCTGATGCGCTTGCTGCCACCAATCTTGGAGATGTGCAACAGGCCGTCGCGGCCGGGGAGGATGTTGACAAACGCACCGAAGTTGGTGATGTTGACAACTCGACCCTGATAGGTCTCGCCGACCTCAGGGGTCGGGGGGTCCATGATGAGTTCGATCTGACGAACGGCCTCATCAACCGCGGCCCGGTCACTGGAGGCAACCGAAACCGTTCCGACCATGCCGTCGTCGTCGACGCTGATGTCCGCGCCGGTCTCGGCCTGCATGGCGTTGATCACCTTGCCCTTTGGTCCAATGACCTCGCCGATCTTGTCGATCGGAATCTCGAAGCTGATGATCCGGGGGGCGTAGTCCTTGACGTCCTCGTTGGGAGCAGCAATCGCGTCTTCCATCGAGTCCAGGATTGCGTGACGAGCCTGTTTGGCCTGTTGCAGCGCAGCCGCCAGAACGTCGGAGGGAATGCCGTCAATCTTGGTGTCCAGCTGCAGGGCGGTGACGAAATCACGCGTACCGGCAACCTTGAAGTCCATGTCACCCATGGCATCTTCAGCACCGAGGATGTCGGTGATGGTGACGTACTGGCCGTCCTCATGGATGAGGCCCATGGCAATACCGCCAACGGGAGCCTGAATGGGAACACCCGCATCCATCATGGACAACGAGGAACCGCAGACCGAAGCCATGGAGCTTGAGCCGTTGGACGCCATCACCTCAGAGACCAGGCGCAGCGTGTACGGGAACTCTTCAAAGGTTGGGATGACGGGAACAAGGGCCCGCTCGGCGAGCGCACCATGGCCGATCTCGCGCCGCTTGGGACCGCGCATGAAGCCGGTCTCACCGGTGCAGTACGGCGGGAAGTTGTAGTGGTGCAGGTACCGCTTGCGATCGATGGGGTCGATGCCATCGATCATCTGGTCCATGCGGGCGGTGCCCAGCGTGGTCACGTTCAGTACCTGGGTCTCACCACGAGTGAACAGACCAGAGCCGTGGGCAGTGTCGATAACCGCCACCTGGGAACTCAGCTCACGAAGATCGGTTGGACCACGACCGTCGATGCGTATGCCGTCGCTGATCACGCGATCGCGAACGACCTTCTTGGTGATGGAACGTATGGCCTCTTTGACCTGACCGCTCAGATTCTCGACCTCCGGCATCCGGTCGCCGACTTCCTGAATCAGCGTCTCGGCCAGGGCGCTTTCGGCCATACCGCGGTCTTTCTTGCCGGCAATGGTCTGGGTCTCGGCGATGCGAGACTCTCCCAGGCTGGAAACGGCGTCGTAGACCTCGTCGCTGTAGTCAGCAACGGTGGAGAATTCGAACTTCTCCTTGAGGTTTCCGGCCGCAGCAACCGAACCAATCAGCTTGCGTTGCAGCTCGATGACTTCCTTGATCCATGGCTTGACGGCTTCGAGGCCACCGGCCAGAACGTCTTCGTCAACAATGGGTGCGCCTTCGGCGAAGCGGGCGCCAGCACCTTCGGTACCGCCGGCTTCAACCATGGAGACCGCAACATCGCCGTCTTCGAGAAGTCGACCAGCAACAACCATTTCAAAGTTGGACTCGCTGCCCTCTTCGTAGGTGGGGTGAGGAATCCACTCGCCCTCGGCCGAGTACGCAATTCGCACTGCACCGATGGGACCGTTGAACGGAACGTCGGAGATCATCAGTGCGGCCGAAGCCGCGTTGATGCCCAGAACGTCGTAGGGGTTTGCCTGGTCGGCGCCAAGCACGGTGCCCACCACGTGGACCTCGTTGCGGAATCCCTTGGGGAAGGCCGGACGAAGTGGACGGTCGGTGAGACGGCAGGTCAAAATGGCGCTCTCTGAGGCCCGACCTTCACGACGGAAGAACGAGCCGGGAATTTTGCCCGCGGCGTACATGCGCTCTTCGATGTCGACGGTAAGCGGGAAGAAGCTTGCGCCTTCGCGGGGCTTCTTGGCGCCGGTGGCAGCAACCAGAATCTGGGTGTCGCCCATGCGGCCAACAACGGCGCCGCCAGCTTGGCCGGCGATACCGCCGGTGGTGAGGGACATCTCTTTGTCTTCCGCGCCGCTTACGGCAACGGACACAGAGATGGCGTTTTCTATAGCCATGTGTGTTTACTCCTAACGGGCCCCGATGATCGCGGCCCTATGGCATGGGGACGCAGGAACTCTTCCCGCGTCCGGCCACTCACCCCAGGGGGCGGGTGGCGAACCACACACTGCCGATTCCCAGTTGAGTATCCAGAGCTTGCAGCAACACGAGCTCTGAATACACAACTAAGAACCAACTGTGCGGTTCTGGTGACTGCTGATCACTGGGTGTGAAAAGCAGTCGAGCCGCCCCGAGGGGCGGCCAAACCATTTGCTATCGACGAAGTCCAAGTTCCGCAACGATTGCCCGGTATCGCTCAATGTCATTGTCAGCGAGGTAGTCGAGAAGCCGGCGACGGCGACCAACCAGCATCATCAGACCACGACGACTGTGGTGGTCCTTGCGATGATTCTGCAGGTGCTCGGTCAAGTGTTCGACCCGATCGGTCAGCAGCGCAATCTGCACCTCGGGTGAGCCGGTATCGGCCTCCGAGCGCTTGTGCTTTCCAATGGTGTCGGCCTTGGGGGCCAGATTCTCAGGCATAGATGTGAACTCTCGTCTTTGGGTTTCGGACCCAGCTCCGGTGACTGCTGTCCAGGGGTTCTGCCAATGCGTTGAAGCTGGGCAGATCTGGCGCCGTCGGGAGCCATCGCTGATTGCGAATGGGTGGTGCTGTCGCGGCCGGGATTATCTACCGGGTGCAACGCGCAAAATGGTACCCACTCCGCCTGGGGATAACCACCCGTGAACCACATTCACTTGATGAAGGCAGCTGGGGCTGAATCAGTCCTGGAGACGACCGTAGGCGTGGCTGGGCATCTCCTGAACGTTTCCGGTCAGCTTCTCGCCCATGTACGCACCACCGGCGGCAACCGCGGCGGCCACGGCGGCGGCGATCACCAGGCTGCCGCGGGTGTAGCCCATGTAGCGGAACGGAACGAACACCGTCAGGATTGAAATGAGCACGAGCGTGGCCGCCGCGCCAACTGCAGGCTCAGAGATGCGCCGACCCGGTGACAACACGCCAATTGCGAAGCCACCCACGCCAAACCCGGCGATATTCAAAAGTCCCTGCAGCAGGAAGTTGGTGTTGATCGACAACATGCGGCCAAAGACCAGTTCGCCAAGCAGGCCACCAATCAGTAGCTCAGCCGCGATGAACGCCAGCATGGACATCCATACCCAGTGCTTCGAAAAAGGCCGATGTGAAGGATCCACACCGCTCAGACTAACCAGCCAGTGCACCTACCGTCGTCCCGACAACACCGACTGCTGCGACCGGTGACTCCAGATAACGACGAGATTTTCTGGACGAGTACGCTGGCCACCATGACTATCAACGTTGCCGCAATTGGCGCTCTGGGCCAGGTGGGACAGACCGTGTGCCGCGCCGTTCTTGAGGAGGAGGGGATGGACCTGGTGGCCGCCGTTGACGTCCGCGCCGAGACCAGCTCCTGGACGCTTCGGGACCTTGGGCTTCCGTCTGACCTACCGGTCACCGCGGACCTGAACGCGCTGAGCGAAACGGGAGCCACTCACGCCGTGGACTTCACCGTCGCCGAGGCCGCCCGCAGCACCCTTCGGTGGTTGGCCACGAACGGCATTCACGCCGTTGTCGGCACCACCGGCTTCAGCGACGTGGACACCACCGCCTTTGGCGCCGCGTTCGCCAGCTCGGACGCCAACGCCATCATCGCGCCCAACTTCTCAATAAGTGCGGTGCTGATGATTCGGTTCGCCGAGATTGCGGCGCCGTTCTTCGATACCGCCGAGATCGTGGAGATGCACCACACCAACAAGATCGATGCACCGTCAGGCACCGCGGTCACCACGGCTGAACGCATGGCTGCAGCCTCAGACACCTGGGGTGCGGATCCAACCACCCATGAGATATTTGAAGGCGCTCGCGGCGGTGTGGGACCAGCGGGGATTCGGGTGCACTCCATCCGGATGAAAGGTGCAGTCGCCCATCAGGAAGTCATCCTCGGCGCCGAAGGCCAGAGCCTCACCATCCGTCAGGACAGCTACGACCGAACCTCTTTCATGCCCGGCGTGCTCCTGGCCCTTCGCCGTATTGCGGATCACCCGGGTCTGACCATCGGCCTGGACCCGTTGCTGAATATCTAGTGCGCACCTCTCCCCAGCTCACCATGCAACCGCTGAACTTTTCGGCGCAGGCGCCGACCGACGGATGGGCGAGGCTCATCAGCACGGCCAAAGCCGCGGATGCTGCTGGAATTGACCGCATTGTGTTGTCAGACCACGTCGTGTTCGGGGAGGCACTCGATGCCTACGGCGACCCCCGGCTCGGCGGCACCGCGGGCGGGAAGCAGCCAACCGGTCCCGATGGCCATTGGCTGGAGCCGCTGACGACGCTGGCTTTTCTGGCTGGCCAGACCCACCGCGTCCGACTTGGCACGGCGATCCTTCTGGCTGCCCTCCGACGGCCCGCGGTGCTGGCCAAAACCACCGCCACGCTCGACGTATTGTCCGGCGGGCGGCTCGACCTCGGGGTGGGCGTGGGTTGGCAGGCCGAAGAGTACGAGGCGGCTGGTTTGGCGTTCAATCGGCGTGGCCGGTTGCTGGATCACACCCTCGACGTTTGCCGCGCCTTGTGGACGGACACGGCAGCGACCATCGCCACCGACGAGCTCTCCTTCACCAACATTCACTCGATGCCAAAACCAGTGGCGCCCGCCGGTATTCCTCTGTGGATCAGCGGGACCGTCAACCAGCGGACGATGCGGCGCCTGGCCACCTACGGCACGGGCTGGATCCCATGGGGTCCGGCGGTGGCCGATCCTCTGGCTGGCATTGCCGCCATGCGCCGGGCGGTCGCCGACTTCGATAGGGATCCCAGCGATATTGAGGTAACGGCGTACCTTCCAACGATGCGGGTCTCCGCTGACGACCGCACCAGTCCAGTTGACTTCGCCGCCACGATGGCCCGAGCGCCAGCGATGCACGACTCAGGCGTCACCGACTTCAAAGTGACGCTGCCAGTCCCGGCCGACGAAACCGCGGCCACCGAATATCTGGCCGAGGCCGTGGGTGCGTTCAGAGCCCTTTGGGACGATTGACAAAGCGTCCGGCATCGGGGCTGTAGAACCAACCTGACTGGCTGAGCGAACCGCCGTCCACCGCAACGTTGTGGCCGGTCACAAAGGCCGAAAGATCACTGGCCAGAAACAAGGCGACCCGCGCGGTGTCCATGGGCCAGCCGAGCCGACCGACCGGCGCCCAGGCCTCCCAGAGGTGATCGTGCTCTTCGTATCCGGTGAGGTAGTCCACCTGAGGAGTCTGAGTCAGATCAGGCCTAATGCCGTTGCATCGAATCCCTTTCCTTCCATATCCGGCGGCCAGGCTCGTGGTGAAGTGGGTGGCCCCGGCCTTCATCGCTGCGTAGACGGGCTCACCGGGAAATCCGCGGGTGCCCTCGACCGAGTGCAGGTTCACAATCGATCCACCGCCTGATGCAATCATCGCCGGCAGGAATGCGTGGGTCACCGAAAACAAGTGGCGCAGATTCACCTCATACATGGCGTGCCACGAATCGGCGTTCGACTCGGCAAACCGAACCAGCGGGCGGTAGTCGCCCACGTTGTTGACCAGCACGTCCACCCGGTTGTGGCGCAAGACCACGGCGTCGCGGAATGTCCCGACGGCGCCATCGTCACGAACGTCGATCACATGGGCATGGGCCCGGCCGGCAATATCCGATGCACCGTTGATGGCGTCGACACAGGCCTCGGCCCGAGTGGGATCGATCTCGGCAATCTCCACCTGCGCCCCATGCTGGGCAAAGAGTCGAGCGATGGCCCCACCAATGCCGTCTCCCCCACCGGTCACCACCGCCACTTTGTTGGCCAGCAGCTGATTCCAGTCGTCAATCGGCGGAACGTTGGCTGGCACCTGCGCGGTCATGACCGCCAGATTAGAACGGGAGGCGCGTGGCTATCTCGCAAGGACCTTTGCCAGCTGCCGCATCGCCAAAGAGAACCCAAACGCACCCGCCTTGTTGACCACCGGTTCCAAAAATGATGGCAGGTAGGGGACCGTGACATCCTCGAACCACTCAACGCGAGAGCCGACCTCGTTGCCGGTGACCGTGAAGCCGGCGCGACCGGTGAGCACCGGACCCAACTTCTCGACCTCGCAGGAGCCCTGGGCCGCAGACTCATCCCAGTCGATGGCCGAAACGCGCATCCGGTCCACCAACGTCAGTGGCCCGTAGCCGGTGTATCCAGTGAAGGTGCCGCCAACTTTGGTCGTGTCGCCAGAGTCCACGATGACCTTGGTGGCGGGAATCCACTCGCTATGCGCCGGCCAGTCGATCATGGCATCCCACACCACGCGGGGCCGGGCGGCGAAATCGTGCACAACGGTGAACTCAATGCGGGCCATAAAGGACCCTCTCATGGCGAAGGTCGGGTTGGCGATCTCAGCGGCCGCTTTCCGGAATTTGGCTGGTCAGGAACTCCCGGCCGCGTGCATGGCGGCGCCAACAATCCCGGCTTCGTTCTGAAGCGTGGCGGGCACGAGCGGAGTGCGGCAGTCCAGCCGGTCCCGGTAGCGATCGAAGTGCTTGCTGATGCCGCCGCCGAAGACGATGAGGTCGGGCCACACCAGGTCTTCAACGGTCTGCAGGAAGCGGTTCACGCGGGGAATCCATCCGTTGAAGTCAAGACCATCACGATCTTTTGCGCGCGACGATGCGTTGACTTCGGCCGCCACGCCGTTGATCTCGATGTGGCCAAATTCGGTGTTCGGAACCAGGTGTCCGTTGGCAATGAGTCCGGAACCAATGCCGGTTCCAAACGTCACCACAAGAACGACGCCCGGTATGTCGGCGGCCGCGCCTACCGCGTCTTCGGCGATAGCGGCCGCGTCAGCATCGTTGACCATCACGACCTCGGTTGCGCCATCATGCTCGCCAAACAAGGCGGCTGCATCGACACCGATCCAGGCCGGGTCCATATTGGCGGCGGTGAGAATGATCCCCTGCGCTCCAACCACGCCCGGGAAGGTACAGCCCACCGGGCCCTGCCAATCGAAGTGATCAAGAATCGCACCAAAGGCTTTGCTGACCGTTGGCGGCGTGGCCGGTTGCGGGGTGGGTACCCGAAATCGGTCGGTGAGCAGTTGACCGCTGACCGCATCAACCAGCCGGCCCTTCATGCCGCTACCACCAATGTCAACCCCCAGCAGGGCATGTGACCGGGTCATCCGCGAGTGAAGGCCGGACTCCAATGGTCAGGAATCTCGGTCAGTGGCTCCTGAAGTTCGGCCAGGGTTGGGCCGTGTTCCGCGGCCGAAGCGGCGCAGGCGTCAACATCGAAACCGTACACCTCAGCGGCGTTCTGCCACAGAAGTCGGTTGAGGTCTTCGGCGCTGAAGTCCGAGAAACTGTTGCGCAGTGCTTCGCGACTCATGGGATAGGTGCCCTCTCTGTGGGGATAGTCGCTTCCCCACATGATCCGGTCAATGCCAAGGTCGTGCATCACCGCGGCGTCGCTTGGCGCCGGGAAGCTGGCGCCAATCCAGCAATGACGCTTGAAGTACTCGCTGGGCTTGAGCGGCAACAGTTCCTCGACCTTGAAGCTCATCTCCCCCACCCCACCCGTGGCCCGGCTCTGTTCCCAGAAGTGGTCCATACGGTCCAAGGCCGGCGGCACCCAGGCGGTGCCCTGCTCGGTCATCACGTACTTGAGGTTGGGATGCCGTTCGAACACACCGGTGAGGATGAGCTGCCACACGCTTCGCTGCGCAAAGAACGGCACTTCCATAAGCATGAGGAACGGCGTGGCTGGTACTCGGTCATAGCTCGGAATCCCCGATCCACCGTGTTGAGTGATGACCATGTCGTGTTCCGCAAACGCGGCCCAGAGTGGCTCGTAGTCAGGGTGATGCAGACCGAGGACCCCGTAGCCGGGTGACACGTGGGGAACGAGCATGGAGCGGAACCCGTTTTCGGCCGCCCACGTCACGTCTTCGATGGCGTCGTCAATGTTGTTGAGGAACAGTTGTGGCAGCCCCACACGTTGGCCGGGGAGCCGACCACAGAAATCCACCAACCATCGGTTGTGGGCTCGCAGACCTTCGAGCCGACGTGTATAGCTGCGCTCGCTCGGCGGTGGGGCCAGCAGCGTATTGATGGGAAAGAACGGCGGCACCGTGTTGGGGAAGACAACTTCGGCCACCACCCCGTCGGCGAAGAGTTCGGCGTTGCGTCGCTCATCGTCAAAATTCCGACTCTTGGTGTCATCGGTCAGATCTTTGAACGGATTGGTGTACTTGCCCTTCCACTCATCAAACTCCTCGTGCATGGACGCCGGCAGGTAAGGCCGGTAGTCATCGACCGAACCACCGGCATGACAGTCGGCCGAAATGATGGTCATACGGTCTTCGCCGCTGAGCGCAAGGGAAGTCATGCGCAAAATCTAGTCGGAATGAAAGCGGTTTCAGTCTTACGGCGGAGTTGCACCCACGTGGGCCAGATACAAGGTCCTGACCGCCATCACCTCGCGGATCTCGGTGTCCAGATCCTTGTTGAACTCCTTGCGGTAGGTGTCGTCGGTCAGCAGCGAAACCGCAAACTGCAGTGAGGAGATGGCTGCGATGAAACCGGAAACCTTGATGAGCTCCCAGGTAAGGGTGACCTCCTGCCACAGAAACTCAAACTCGACAATCGTGTCAAGCACCGGCGTTGCGGTGGTCCACTGTTCCATCGTGGTCTTGCCGATGGCGAGAAGACCAAACCCCACATAGAACCCGCCGACAATCAAACCGACCAGCACCATCTGAACGAGCTTGGCCGTCAATGTCAGGAGCAACAGATTCAGCGTCTCGCCCCGGTCCAGTTCGGTTGCGACCGGCCGGTCGCCGGCCTCCTGAAGCTGCGGTGCATCCCCAAATGCCACGTTGGCCACCGCCCGAACCTCGGACCAACTGTTGAACTTCTGGAGCGTGACCATCTCGTTGGGGAGACGTAGTGCAAGGAAACCAATGGCGGCCACCACAATCGATCCAACGACAATGGCGTAGAAGACCGCAGGGATCTCGTGGGCAACCTGCCACACCTCCGCGTTGATGAACAGGAAGGTGGCAAAGAGCAGCAGGAGCGGCAGCGTGCGCGCCAACAGGGCGGCGAGCCCCAGGAGCTCCTTTGCCATCTGTCGAGCCCCCCACTTCAACATGTGGAACCACCCGTAGCTGGTGATGCAGTACCCAAGGCCGGCAATCACCAGGTTGGTCAGCAACAAGGCAACGGCGGTGGTAAGGCGGTTGCCGGTGGTGGAGAAGATGAGGCCCAGAACCGGACCGCAGCCAATGAAGAAGAGCACCTCCAGAAAGCCAACGTCGTCGGGCGGCGCAAACGGGCGGCGACCTCGAAATCGATTGAACGTCGCAATGGCCACCAGCAATGCACACAGTGATCCAACAATCAGGAATGCCTGCGTCCATCCAATGGCCGAACTGAAGAATGTGCCGATGACGCCGGTAACCAGGATCAGCAGGAACAGCGGGAGCATCCGATTGAAGACGTCGGTGGTCGCCTTGTAGTCGATGATCGCGTGCGGGAAGCCTCGACCGACAAACCAGTCTTCGACGTCGGCTTCGACCCCGCGTTCTTCAACCCTGGCTCCCATGCAGGCCTGAGTGTAGATCGTCACTGTTCAGCCAGCTGGGCTTGGGAGATACTGGGGTCATGCCAGAGAAGATCAAGCAGAACACCGGAACCGTTTGCGTTGTGGGCAGCGCCAATCTCGACATCGTGGTGCCCGTGCCGCGACACCCGGTAGCCGGCGAAACCATCCTGGGCGGCGATCATTCCCTGGTGCCCGGCGGCAAGGGAGCCAATCAGGCGGTTGCGGCGTCTCGACTGGGCGCCGTGGTGGCCTTCATTGGAGCGGTCGGATCCGACGACGCGGCCAGGACCCTGACCGATTCGCTTTCCGGCGCCGCCGTGGACTGCTCCGGTCTGCTGGTGACCAATGATGCGCCATCCGGGATTGCGCTGATCGCGGTGGGCGAGGACGGCGACAACTCCATAGTGGTCAGCCCGGGCGCCAACGCTCGGCTGACTCCGGCGCACGTCGAAGCCCAGTCCGCCGCCCTTGACGCCGCAGTGACATTGTTGCAGCTGGAGACACCTGTGGCGTCGGTGACGCGGGCCGCGGAGTTGGCCACCGGCACGGTGGTCCTCAACCCGGCTCCGGCCGCGCCGCTGCCCACCGAACTCCTGGCGTGCGTGGACATCCTGGTGCCCAATGAAACCGAGCTCGACCTGCTTGGGTCGGGGTCAACGGTTGAGGAGAAGGCCCGGTCGCTTGGCGTGCCCACCGTCATCGTCACCTTGGGAGCACAGGGCGCCCTGATCGTCACCGCCCATGCCGTCGTCGCCGTGGCTGCCCCCGTGGTCACCCCCGTGGACACGACCGGGGCCGGTGACTCCTTCTGCGGCGCCCTGGCCAGCGCACTGGCCACCGGTGATGACCTTGAGACCGCCGTGAAGTTTGCGGTCCGAGTTGGCGCGGCCACCACGCTTCGACCGGGAGCCCAGCCGTCGCTACCGACCCGGTCCGAGATTGACCAACTTCTCCTGTGAATGACGATGGTGACGCCAGCCGCACCGTCGGCGGCATTTTGGGTCGGGCGACCGCCGAGGCGCTGGCTCGCAGGAACTATGACCAGATGGCGGAGGTGTATTCCAACCACGTCGCCCAGGAGCTGACCGTCCCGTCGCTTGTTCGATCGAACCTGGAGTTCTTCGCCCATCAGGTGCAGGCGTCAGGGTCGGGACTGGTTGCCGATGTGGGCTGCGGGCCCGGCCATATCACCGCGTTTCTTGCCAGCCTCGGACTCGACATCTTTGGCGTCGACATTTCTGCCGACCTGATCAAGATCGCTCGGGCATCTCATCCCGATATTCGGTTTGAGATTGGCGAGCTTGCCGCACTTCCCGCAGAGACCAACTCCCTCGATGGGCTGGTGGCTCGCCATTCGCTCATCCACACCCCGGTGCATCTGGTGCCGGGCACGATTGCGGAGTTTGCGCGGGTCCTGGCGCCCGGCGGCCGACTCTTCCTGTCATTCTTCGCAACCGAAGACCCCACTTCGCACGGCCATCCCTTTGACCATGCCGTCAGCACTGCGTACCAGTTCGCCGTTCGGGAGGTGGCCAACGCCCTGGCCTCCGTTGGTCTCAGGGAGCTTGCGCGTGTGGTCCGCCAACCAGGAGAGCAGGAGCGGCAACTGCCGCACGCAATACTCCTCGCCCAACTCACCCAGGAGCTCCAGCCAGGTTGACCGAGTCCTAACTGCCGGACGAGACCATCACCACCGCAGGTTTGATGCGGCCAGACTCCACCCGTTCGTGGAGGGCCAGCAGTTGGCCGTCTGCAGCCAGGACAAGCCAGGGGCCGTCGGCCGAGCCGGTGGACTCAACCAGCTCTTCGCCGACAGGCCGGCCGTGAGTGATCAGGGTCCGGGTCTGGTCGTCCACCACGATCTGGGGGTAGTCGGCCAGCGCCTCGACGGGCGGGGTCACAATCACGTCCTCCACCGGCTGCGCCCGCTCAACTCCAAAGGAACCAATGGCGGTACGGCGAAGGGCCCGCAGGCTGGCACCGCCACCGAGTTTGGTTCCGATGTCTGCGCCCAGGGTCCGGATGTAGGTGCCGGACGAACATTCGACTTCCATTTCAAAGACGGTCTGATCCGGCGACGCCGGCTCGAGCAGCCGGGTGATCTCCAGTCGATGGATGGTGACCGGGCGCGGTTTGCGTTCCACCGTCTTGCCTTCCCGGGCCAACTGGTGCAGTCGCTTGCCCTCAATCTTGATGGCCGACACCATCGGCGGGATCTGTTCGATGTCGCCCACGAAGTCGACAGCCGCGGCTTGAATGGCAGCCAGCTCCACGCCACCCATCTCATGGGTCGTGGTCACGTCCCCGTCAGCGTCGAGCGAATCGGTCTCGACACCCAGGATCACTTCGGCCACATAGGTCTTTGGCAGCGCGGTGATGAAGCGCAGAAGCTTGGTGGCCCGGCCCACCCCCAGGACCAGTACTCCGGTGGCGCCGGGATCAAGGGTGCCGGAGTGGCCGACCTTACGGGTTCCGAGCACCCCTCGAGCTTTGGCCACCACATCGTGCGATGTCCAGCCGACATCCTTGTCGACCACCGCGAAGCCGATGGGTGCCGGGTCGGTCATTCTTCTTCGGAGCTTCCCGCACCGTCGGACGCATCCTCGCCAGCCCAACTGTTGTAGTCGGCGCGCCAACCACTTTCGTCACTGGCCGCTGCGGCGGTGGCTGCCTCCGCCGGCGGCTGCTCGCTCAGAATCTGGTCCACCCGGGTGCCCTGGAGCAGACCGGGGTCAATGGCGAAGGCCAGTTCCGGGGTCTTGCGCAGCCGCGCCTGCCGGGCCACCGCCTGCCGCAGCCGTTTGCCGTGAGCGTGGATGGGTTCGATGTCATCGGGGTGAAGGTCAGGTGACGCCAGAAACACATGGGCCCGGAACAGGTCACGGTCAACATCAACGCCGGTCACCGAAACGAACTGCAGCTCATCGTCATCTATGCGGCGCAGTTCGTCGGCCACGATCTGCCGGATCAATTCACCAATCCGATCCGTGCGCTCAAAATCATTGCGCCCTCCGCCTGATCGTCCTCGGCCTGGGTTGCTTCCGCGTCGTGCCATTGGATCAGTGTGCCGAGCCAAACGGGCTATGCGTGCGCCACGCTGGCAATACCGGTCAGGAATCGATCTCCAGCCAGTGGCGCTGAGTACCGGTTACTTCCAGCTCCGGAAATGACCACACGAAACGTTCGACGTCATCAAGGACCTGCGCCACCAACGCGGGGGTGCTACTGACCACGGCTACGCCAATCTGGCTGCGTTGCCACAAGTCCTGAAAGTCGGTCTCAGCCACCGAAATCGAAAATCGGTTGGCCAGTCCCTCAACCAGCGGTCGAAGTTGGGCGCGTTTCTCTTTCAACGATTGGCTCTGACCAAAATGCAACTCGAAGACTGCGACCGCGGCGTGCATTCAGCCCGCCGCGGCAACCACATCAAACGATGGCGATTTCACGATCTTCGTAGGTTTCGATCATGTCGCCCTGCTTGAGGTCCTGGAAGTCGCTGAGACTGACACCGCACTCGCTGCCGTTTCGTACCTCGTCAACGTCGTCCTGGAAACGCTTGAGCGTTTGCAGCGTGCCCTTCCAGATGATGCTGCCTTCGCGGAGGAAACGAACCTTGTCGCCTTTGCGGATGGTCCCTTCTGTGACGAAGCAACCGGCCACGGCGCCGACGCCTTTGATGCGGAACAGTTCCCGCACCTCGGCCTCGCCGGTGACAACTTCTTCGAACTCGGGTTCCAACATGCCGATCATGGCGTCCTGGATGTCCTCGATCACCTTGTAGATGATCTCGTAGGTCCGGATCTCCACGCCGTCTTCACGGGCGAGTTCACGGGCCTTCTTGTCGGGACGAACGTTGAAGCCGATGATGGTGGCGTCCGATGCCGCCGCCAGCTGAATGTCGTTCTCGGTCAACCCACCAACGCCGCGGTGGACGAAGGAGAGCTTGACGTCGGAGCGTTCGAGCTTACGAAGCGAATCGGTGAGTGCTTCGAGTGAACCTTGCACGTCAGCTTTGACGATGAGGTTGAGCTGGGCCGCTTTGCCAGCCTGGATCTCACGGAACAGATCTTCGAGCCGAGCACCGCCGCCGCCGCTACCACCAGAATCACGGTCCAGGCCCGCAACCCGCTGCCAGTGCTCACGGGTGGAAGCGACTTTGCCAGCGATCTTCTCATTGGGAGCGACGAGGAATTCGTCGCCGGAGCGGGACACGTCCGAAAGGCCAAGCACCTCTACCGGCATGGACGGTCCGGCAATCTTGATCTGGTCGCCTTTGTCGTTGATGAGGGCTCGCACGCGGCCCCAGGCCGCACCCGCCACCATTGGCTGGCCAACTTCGAGCTGACCGTGTTGGACCAGCACCGTGGAAACCGGACCTCGACCAACGTCGAGATGGGATTCGAGAACCACACCAACGGCGCGACCATCGGGCACGGCTTTGAGTTCTTCGAGGTCGGCAATCAGCAGAAGTGAATCCAGCAGTTCCTGGATCCCGTCGCCTTCGAGCGCCGAAATCTTGTTGACCACCGTGTCGCCGCCCCACTCTTCGGGCACGAGGTCGTGCTCGGAAAGCTGGTTCAGCACGCGGTCCGGGTTGGCGTTCTCGCGGTCCATCTTGTTGACGGCCACCAGAATTGGCCGGTCAGCGGCTTTGGCGTGGTTGATGGCCTCGATCGTCTGGGGCATCACGCCGTCGTCGGCCGCCACCACCAGGATGACGATGTCGGTGGCCATGGCGCCACGGGCTCGAATGGCGGTGAACGCTTCGTGGCCCGGGGTGTCAATGAAGGTCAGCTGACGACCATCGCGCTCGACGGTGTACGCACCGATGTGCTGGGTGATGCCACCGGCTTCGCCAGCCACAACGTCAGCGTTGCGGATGGTGTCCAGGAGTTTGGTCTTGCCGTGGTCAACGTGACCCATGACCGTGATGACGGGCGGACGGTCCGCAGCAGCGGTGGCGTCGTAGTCCGGACGCTCCATGAGCGTCTTCATCTCCTCTTCCTGCTCCTCACCCAAGTCAACCAGGCGAATCTCGGCGCCAACATCGGCGGCAAAGAGTTCAATCAGGTCATCGCTGAGCGACTGAGCGGCGGTGACCATCTCCCCGTTGGTGAGAAGGAAACGAACAACGTCGGCCGAAGTTCGGTTCAGCTTCTGGCCCAACTGGTGCGGTGTCGAGTTGCGTTCGATGACAATCAGGCCTGACGGCACCGGCGCGCCATCAGGGGTGTAGGTCGGGACATCGACCGGCTGCAACTCTTCCAAGCTGCGGCGGCGACGACGACTCTTGCGACGTCGTTGGGGGCCGCGCTGCGGTCCACGATTGGGACCACCACGGCCGGGACCACCGCCACCGGGGCGAGGACTACTACCACCACCACTGCCGCCACGGGCGCCGCCACCGGGACGGCTGGGGGCCGAAGCGGTTCGGCCGCCACGACCGGGAGGCGGAGGAATGGGCTTGCCGGACATGGAACGAGGAGGTCCGGGCGGAGGAGGGATGGGCTTGCCGGACAGCGACGTTGGCGCATCAGCGGGGGCCGGGCGGCGGTTGCCTTCGGCTTTGGCGGCCGCCGGAGGAGGCGTGGCGGCCGGGGGCGCAGCCGGAGCTGCGGCAGCTGGAGGTGGTGTGGCCGCGGCCGGGGGCGCCGCCGGAGGTTCGGCAGGCGGCGGCACTGGGCGGCTTGGTCCCGAGCTGCCGCTGGAGGTGACCACACGGCGAGGGGGTGCCGGCGGTGGCGCTTTGGGAGTCGGTGCCACATCCGCGGGCGCCGCGGCAGCTGCCGGGGGCGCCTCAGGAGCTGGATCACTGCGGGGCGCCGCGGGAGCGGGCGCAGGTGCAGGCGTTTCGGCTGGGGCCGGATCAGCGGCGGCGGCCGCCCTGCGGGGCGGCGGCTTCTTGGTGGAGACGACCGCCTTCCTGGGGGCCTCCTCCTCCTTCTTCTCCGGCTCGGGCTCAGGCTCTGGCTCGCGGACGAGTCCCTCACGGTGAGCTTTACGTCGGACGCGGTCCGCGTGAGCCTCCTCCATTGATGAGGAGTGGCTCTTCACGCCTACGCCCAACGACTCACACAAGTCGAGGCACTCTTTGTTTGAGAGGCCGAGTTCACGAGCAAGCTCGTAAACGCGCATCTTCTTCGCCAAGGTCTGTTCCCTTTGATATGTACTGCTGTTGGTTGCCTACTCCCCCACGAACACCCGGGGGATGTCCACGGACGCGAGGAGTCACAAAATCCGACCCCCCAGTATCGGGGTAGACGCTGCGGCATCCTCCCGAAATGGCAAGGTTTGCTCAACTTTGTTGGATTGGTTTTTCGGCGCCAAACCGGAGTTTTGGCCCATGGTTTCGCCCAACCATCGTTCCAGTGTCGCTCAGATTGTGCAAAATTTCATCTCGACGGCCGAAACGGGCGGTTCAGAACCCCTGATTTGGTCGCCGAGTCAGTCCCCGCACGCGTCGGTTGCTGGTCCGCATGATTGGCGAAAGGCCCGGGAAAAAGCGCCGCTGGTGTTTGCTTTTTCCAAACACAACGGGTCCGCTTCGTCAACGACCCCGATGGTCGATCCAGTTGTGGTGACCGGGACCACGCCACAGATCCAGCCCCCCCGGCCCGGCAGGGTTCGGCCCATCGTCGGGACCGGAGCCAAATCCCCCACCCCGGCCACCAGTCCAAAACGAACCATCTGATCAGCGGGTCGGGCCGTTCGACAACCAACGCAGGTGCGGTGGCCCGCCGACGACGGTCGGGGCTTGGACCTACTCCTGCTCACCCGATCCGGCTACTGCGGCGTCTCCGGTGTCCGGGTCGGCTGCGTCTTCGGGATCGCTGTGATCTTCGGTCATGGGAACCACGGGTTCGACCGCTGGAACGTCGCCTTTGGCCTCGTCATCGCTTTCGGCGCCTTCGGGAGCTTCGGCGCCTTCTTCGTCCTTACCGGCTTCTTCGTTCTTGGCGGCTTCTTCGTCCTTGGCTTCGTTTTCTGCCACAAGCTTCTGCCATTCGTCCACCGTCATGGCCTCGCCCCCACCAGTTGGCTGCCACCGTTGCTCACCGGTGGCTTCATCGGTGACCCACTCGCCTTCAGCCCAATCGACCGCGGCGTACTCTTCGTCTTCGATCAGCTGGGTTTCGCTCTTGATGTCCACGCGCCAGCCGGTGAGGCGGGCGGCAAGGCGGGCGTTCTGGCCTTCCTTACCAATGGCCAGCGAGAGCTGGTAGTCGGGAACGATCACTTCGGCGGTGCCGGTGTTCTCGTCGATCCGGACCTCTTTGACCTTGGCTGGCGACAGGGCCTTCATGACGAAGTCGGCCGGTTCATCGGAGTAGGGGACGATGTCGATCTTCTCACCGCGGAGTTCGTTGACCACAATCCGCACCCGAGCGCCACGAGCACCGACGCATGCGCCGACCGGGTCCACATTGGCGTCGTTGGACCGAACAGAAATCTTGGTGCGGTGGCCGGGCTCACGAGCACACGCCATGATCTCCACCACCCCATCGGCAATCTCAGGAACTTCGATCTCAAAGAGGCGCTTGATCAGACCCGGGTGCGTTCGGGACACCACAATCTGCGGGCCTTTGGCCGTCTTGCGGACTTCCACGATGTACGCCTTGAGGCGGGTGTTGTTCTCCGGTCGCTCGTGCGGGACCTGCTCGGCCTGGGGCAGGAGGGCCTCCACCCGGCCAAGGTCAAGCAGGGTGTACCGGGAGTCGCTCTGTTGAATCAGACCAGTGACCACATCACCCTCGCGACCCGCGTACTCCTCGTACTTGAGTTCCCGCTCGGCTTCGCGAATGCGTTGGGTCATTACCTGGCGCGCGGCCTGGGCCGCAATGCGACCGAAGTCATCGGGGGTGACATCAAACTCTTCGCCGAGCGGTTCGCCGTCCTCGTCCAACTCCTGGGCGAACACTCGGATATCCATGCTGTCCGGGTCGATGGTGACCCATGAGTACTCGTAGGCGCCATCCATCCGCTTGTATGCGGTCTCCAGTGCGTCAGCCAACGCGGCGAAGAGCGTGTCGACCGAGATGCCTCGCTCGGTCGCCAGCGCCTGGAGTGCTTCCATCATTTCCGCGTTCATGCTTGTGCCTTCTTCTCTGAACTTTTGGAGGTGTCGTTGGACTTGTCGGCCTTTGCCTTGCCCGGCTTTGGCGTTGGGCCCCATTCGAAAACGGTGTTGGCTTTTTGAATCTTGGTCAGGGGGACCACGACGGGGTCGTGTTCTTCGCCCGCGTCGTCGATGCGAGCGACGGTGACCGTGGTGGCATCCGCCGCGGTGATGCGACCTTTGAAGCGGCGGTGATCACCGAAATCCGGATTGACCTTCATGGATACGTGCTCGTTCACCGCTTTGGTGAAGTGTTCCGGCGTCCGCAGCTTGCGTTCCAGGCCGGGGCTGGAGATCTCCAACGTGTAGCCGCCGGGGATGGGATCGGTCTCGTCCATCTCCCGGGAGATGGCGCGGGTGGTGAGGTAGAGAAGACCGCTGTCGATGCCCTCCGGGGTGTCCACGGTGACCTTGAGCCGACCGCCGTTGAACTCGAGGTCGTACAGATCAACGTCGAGGTCATCGAGGAGCGGCATGATGAGGGCGCGAACCCGGCTCTCGGTGTTGCCATCGCCTGCCATGTGCTGCTCCTCTCCCTCGTTACAAAAAAAATGAATGGTTGAACGAAATTTGTGCCATAAACGAAAAATGGCGTGGGCCGGAGCCCACGCCTCAGAAACGGCGCCGGTTTCCCGGCTATGTTCGACTGAGTCGGTTTCGGGAGTATAGCCGTCGTTTCGTCGCCCATGGGCCCACCCACCTGGGGAGTTGCCTGCGGGGAAATACTTCGGCTGAACTCGGGGGACGGGATCAGCTGCGGCTGTTGCGACCTCCGCCGGATCGGCCCGGTTTGCCGCCACCGCTGCGGTTGCGGTTCGACCCGCCTTTGCCCGATCGCGAGCCTCCGCCGCCCTGGCCGCCTTTGCCGCCAGAGCCGCTGGGGGCGCGTCGTTTTCCTTTGTTCCTGCCCGAATCCTTGTCTGCGTGGCGGCCCTTCTGGGCCCGGGACCTGGCAGGCCGACCGTCTTCCCGAGCGTCTGAGTCACGACCGCCGGAACCACCACCGCCATCGTTGCGACCATCTTTGGACGACTTGCCGCCGGACTTCGAGCTGTCACCCTGCTTGGACCCGCTCGACTTGGACCCGCTCGACTTGGACCCGCTCGACTTGGACCCGCTCTGTTTGCTCCGCGAGTTCGATCCGCCCGGCCTGGCGCCTTTGCCCCCTTGCCGTTGGCCACGCTTGGCTCCGCCTTTCGGTCCCGAGGAGCCCTTCTGTTCGGGCTTGGTGACTTTGGGTTTCGGCATCGGCCGATCGAGGAGCGGCGGCAACGAATCGATATCGAGGGGCGAGAACCCCCGCGGATGACCCAGGTCCTTCTGCAGGCTCTTTGCAACCTTCTCCCGATCATCGACCACCAGGGAGATGACCATGCCGTCGGCGCCGGCTCGTCCGGTGCGACCGGAGCGGTGGACGTAGTCCTTGTCGCTGCCGGCCGGGTCGTAATGGACAACCAACGCCACGTTGTCCACGTGGATGCCGCGGGCCGCCACGTCGGTGGCACACAGGACCTGCGCGTTGCCGCTGGTGAATTCGGCCAGGGCCCGTTCGCGCTGTCGCTGGCTCCGATCACCGTGAATGGCCACCGCTTCCACACCACGAGCGCGGAGCTGCTTGGCCAGACGGTCACAACCCCGACGGGTTCGACAGAACACGATTGAGGAGTAGTAGCCGGTGACAACGCGAGCGACGGTGTCAATACGTTCAGTCTTCTCCACCCGGTGCCACCGGTGCTCAACATCACCCTGATCGCCTTCAAAGCCTTCGACCTCCACCGTCAGCGGCTTGTGGCAGTACCGCTTGATCAGCGCGTCCACTTCGCCATCGAGGGTGGCGGAGAACAACAAGGTGTGACGATCGTCAGCGGTCTGGTCGAGGATGCGTTTCACGGTGGGAAGGAAACCCATATCCGCCATCCGGTCTGCTTCGTCGACCACCACGATGTTCACATCGCTGAGGTCACACCAGCCGCGGTCGATCAGATCCTCCAGCCGACCGGGGCAGGCCACCAGAATGTCCACGCCCTTGTTCAGCCGTTTGCGATCGGTTTCGATACTTGTCCCGCCAAAGACGGTGGATACGGAACGGCCCACCACCTGAGCCAACGGCAGAATTTCTTCTTTGATCTGACTGGCCAACTCCCGGGTTGGCGACAGGATCAGGGCCCGAGGCCGTTTGGGGTCAGCCCGATCGGCCAGCTCCACAGCGGGGATACCGAAGGCCAGGGTCTTGCCGGAGCCCGTGGGTGCTTTGCCGCAGATGTCCCGACCGTCGAGCGCGGCTTCGATTGTCGTTTGCTGAATGGGGAACGGTTCGGTGACGCCTTTGGACGCCAGCGCGTCAGCGACTTCGTCGGAGACGCCGAGCGCCGCAAACGTTGTTGGAGCAGCCATCCCCATACCTATTGCGCGGCTTCGCGAGAACGCTTGAGGTTCTTCGCAGTACGGGCTCGGGTGGTGGCGTCAAGATTGACCTTGCGCAACCGGACCACGTCAGGAGTCACCTCGATGCACTCATCATCGGTGATGAACTCGAGCGACTGCTCAAGCGACATGCGCTTGGGTGGCGTGAGGCGCACAGTCTCATCGGCCGCCGCCGCACGGACGTTGGTGTGCTTCTTTTCTTTGCAGATGTTGACGTCCATGTCACCGAGCTTTGGTGTCTCGCCGATGATCATGCCCTCATAGACATCTTCACCCACATCCACAAAGAAGGTGCCGCGGTCCTGCAGCGCAAGGATCGCATTGCTGGTGGCAACCCCCAGCCGGTCCGCCACCAACGAACCGCGATGGCGGGCTTGAATCTTGCCCTGCCACGGCACCCAGCCATCAAAGACATGGTGCAGCAGGCCGGTCCCGCGCGTCTCGGTGAGAAAGTCAGTGCGGAAACCAATCAGGCCGCGGGCCGGGACCCGATAATCCAGGCGGACCCACCCGGTGCCGTGGTTGACCATCTCCTGCATGTTGCCCTTGCGAGGCGCCAGCAGCTGGGTGATGCCGCCCACGTGCTCTTCGGGAATGTCGATGCTCACCGCTTCCACCGGCTCGTGCAAAGTTCCGTCAATTTCCCGGGTGACCACCTGCGGCTTGCCGACGGTCAGCTCAAAACCTTCGCGTCGCATCATCTCCACCAGAATCGCCAGCTGGAGTTCGCCTCGACCCTGCACCTCCCAGGCATCAGGCCGGTCCAGATCCAGGACTCGGAGCGAGACGTTGCCCACCAACTCCCGGTCCAGACGTTCTTTCACCTGTCGGGCCGTGAGGAGCTTGCCGCTCCGACCGGCAACAGGGGAAGTGTTGATACCCACGGTCATGGACAGGCTGGGCTCGTCCACGGTGATCACCGGCATCGGCCGCGGATCATCGGCCGCGCTGAGCGTCTCACCAATCGTCACCTGGGGCAGCCCGGCCACCGCAATCAGTTCACCAGCGGAGGCCTCGTCCACTTCCACCCGCTCGTGGCTCTCGGTGGCGTACAACTCGGTGATCTTTGCGTTCTCTGCGGTGCCATCGGCTTTGCACCAGGAAACGGTCTGGCCCTTCTTGATGGTGCCATTGATCACCCGGCAAATGGCCAGGCGCCCCACATAGGGCGAGGCATCCAGATTGGTGACCCAAGCCTGCAGCGGGTGCTCGGGATCATAGGACGGCGCCGGTACACGCTCAAGAATCGTCTCAAGAAGCGGATTCAGATCCGTACCCGGCGTGTCCAGATCCAACGTGGCGGTGCCCTCACGAGCCACGGTGTAGACGATCGGGAAGTCGATCTGGTGTTCCTCGGCGTCCACGTCAAGGAACAGGTCTTCGACTTCGGTCACCACTTCGGCTATCCGTGCGTCGGGGCGGTCAATCTTGTTGATGACCAGAACCACGGGCAGGTCCGCGGCCAGCGCCTTCCGAAGCACAAACCGGGTTTGGGGCAGCGGACCTTCGCTGGCATCAACCAGCAGGAGAACACCATCAACCATCGTCAGTGCCCGTTCCACTTCGCCACCGAAGTCGGCGTGACCGGGCGTGTCCACCACATTGATCTTGGTGTCACCCCAGCGGATGGCGGTGTTCTTGGCCAGGATCGTGATGCCCTTTTCCTTCTCCAGGTCCATGGAGTCCATGACTCGTTCCTGGATTTCGCCATGGGTGCTCATCGCACCCGCCTGCTGCAGCATGCCGTCCACCAGGGTGGTCTTGCCATGGTCAACGTGGGCGATGATCGCCACATTGCGAATGTCGTCACGGCGCGCAAGATCGCCGGGAGAAGAAGAAGGAGTCACCCCCTAAGGATGGACCGCGGCCCTGCGAATCCCTCCCCGACGACCCATTGAGGCCCTGCGTGTGACGAACGGCACACCATATGGCCCATTTGGGGAGCGGTACGAATGCCTACGCTGGTGATAGAGGTTTGAGGCGCACAGGTTGCCCACCGAGATACCCGGGAGCGTGGCGACAGTGTCATCAATTTCGCTGGAAAATGAGCGCGCGGACGCGCCGCAGCTGAGTCGCCGTGATCGGTGGAATCTGGAGTGGGGCTTCAACAGCGGGGACTCGATTCGCACCAACCTCATTGCCGGCCTTCTGGTGGCGCTGGCCCTGATTCCCGAAGCCATCTCGTTCTCGATCATCGCCGGGGTTGATCCCAAAGTCGGGCTCTACGCCTCCTTCGTCATTGCGATCATCATCTCGCTGACCGGTGGCCGCACCGGCATGATCTCTGCAGCCACCGGCGCCATGGCCCTGGTTGTCGTCTCGCTGGTCCGGGACCACGGCGTGGAATACCTGCTGGCCGCCACCGTCATGGCCGGCGTCTTCCAGATTGCTTTCGGCTACCTGGGCGTAGGTTCGCTGATGCGGTTCATCCCGCGCACCGTGATGCTCGGCTTTGTCAACGCGCTGGCCATCCTCATCTTCCTGGCGCAGGTACCGCACATCCTGTTGTCCGACGAAGGTATGACCGGCGACCTGCCGCTCAACCTGTTCTTCATTGCGGCCGGACTCGTCATCATCTACGGATTGCCGCTGATCACGACCGCAGTTCCTTCGCCGCTGGTGGCCATTGCTGTGCTGGCCGGCATTGCCATGAGCATGGATCTGAACCTGCCAACGGTTGGCGACATGGGCGAGCTGCCCAACGCACTGCCCGGATTTGCACTGCCGGACATCCCGTACAACATGGAGACGCTGCAGATCGTCTTCCCGTACGCCTTGACACTGGCGTTGGTGGGGCTGCTGGAGTCGCTGTTGACCGCGCAACTCCTGGACGACATGACCGACACCAACTCCGACAAGTTCGTTGAATCCCGCGGGCAGGGCGTGGCCAACATCGCCACCGGTTTTCTGGGCGGCATGGCGGGCTGCGCGATGATCGGCCAGTCGATGATCAACCACAAGTCCGGCGGCCGCACTCGCCTCTCGACCTTGGCGTCGGGCGTGTTCCTGCTCATCCTGATCATGGCCTTTGGTGAGCTGGTGGCCCGCATCCCCATGGCGGCTCTGGTCGCGGTGATGATCATGGTCTCACTGAGCACCTTCAACTGGAAGAGCGTCAGTCCGGATTCGTTGCGGTCCATGCCACGGACCGAGACCATCGTGATGGTCGCAACCGTGGCCATCGTGGTCTTGACCCACAACCTTGCCTGGGGCGTTGCAGCCGGGGTGTTGCTGTCCGCCATCTTCTTCGTGCGGCACGTGTCGCATGTGGTCCGGGTGACCAGCGTGGTGGATCCGGACAACTCTGAACGGCTCTTTGCGGTGACCGGCGAGCTGTTCTTTGCGTCAACCAATGACCTGGTGCACTCGTTTGACTACGACGGCGTGCAGGTGCCTCGGGTCGAGATTGATCTGACCGGTGCGCGCATCTGGGACTCGTCAGCGGTGGCCGCACTGGATGCGGTCGTTGCCAAGTTTGCCGAGCGGGACATCGAAGCGCATCTGGTCGGCCTGAACCGCCACGCCGAACGCCTGCACAGCCAAACCACTGGCAAGTCGGCTTCGCACTGAGCTCATTGTTCGGGCTCGCTGACGCTCCCCCAAAGCGTTCAGCACGCAGCACTGAGTCCATTGTTCGGGCTCGCTGTCGCTCCCCCAAAGCGTTCAGCACGCAGCCCAGAGCTCATTGTTCGGGCTCGCTGACGCTCCCCCAAAGCGTTCAGCACGCAGCCCAGAGTTCACTGTTCGGGCTCGCTGACGCTCCCCCAAAGCGTTCAGCACGCAGCTCCCCTCGATCAGCTATAGCGGAAGCGATATAGTCGATGCATGGACTTGTCCGGTGGCGCTTTGCGGGAACTCCGAGAGGCTGCCGGATTGTCCCAGTCCGAACTGGCCCGTCGCACCGGCTTGCATCAACCGGTGCTCAGCGCCTACGAGGCGGGTCGTCGAGAACCGCGTGCGTCGGCAATTTCCCGGATAGTTACTGGCAGCGGCCATCGCTTGACGATCGCGGCCACGCCCGATGGCAACACTCTTGCCGGGATCGTTGAACAGCTGATCGACGACGGCGAACTGGATGACCGCGAACTCGTTTGGCGGGTCTTTGTTCACTCGTTCGGCCGCAACCGGTGGAGGACGTTCGAGCAGCCTCAGCGTGAAGCGGCGTTGTTGACTGAACCGCGCCGCACCGGTTCCCGAACAATCGACTCCCTGGCCGCTGCCGTGGCCCGATGGCTGAGCACCAGTGCCAACATCGCAGAACCTCCGTGGGTCAAAACCCGAGTCGGAACGCTGACCCATCGGTGGTATCCCGGGCTGTTCTCGACCACTGATGCCCGCCGACGAATCATTGATGACCGACCGGAACCGTCATTTGCTGCGTTTAACATCTGGGTCGATCCAGATGACCTTCCCCCGCCAAGAAGAGAGGACTGAGACAAATGGTTGGCGGCACAACGCTCGATTCCGACGCATACGTGGCGCTCCTGAGACAGGTCGGTGACGACCTCAGAAGCCGACGGATCAAGACCGAGATCTACATCTTCGGAGGTGCAGCCATGTCATTGGCCGGCTACCTCGCTGATCGGCGAAGCGATGACCTTGATGTCCGGATCAAGTCGACAACGCAGTAGTCGTCGAAGCCGCAAACCGAGTTGCTCGTCGTGCCGGGCTCCCTTCCGGCTGGCTGAACGAGGCAGGCACCTCGGCCTTCCACGCAAACCGGATTTGGGGCACCGCACCGTGTTCGTGCTTGACAATCTGATAGCCCGAGCGGCATCGCCACGGTTCATGTTGGCGATGAAGCTGTACGCGGCCCGCGGCGGCGACGGCACCGACGCGCTGGTGTTGGCTCAGAAGCTCAGTCTTGATAAGACTTCCGAGCTCCATGAACTGCTGGCGGACGTCTACGAAGACCGTGTGTTCTCAGACCGGGAGCGACTTCGGACCGATGCATTCGTTGAGGATCTCGCTCGAGAGCTCCAAAGCCGACGACTTTGACGCAACGTGGGGCCCCACCGCAACCGCTCTCCTCAGACTGTGCCCAGGTCGATGGATTTGGTGATGTGATCCGCCGGTCGGCTTCAGCCGGTTGGCGCTCGGGCTGCGGCCAGGAACCGGTCTCGGTCAACCTCGACTGACTCGACAAATGCGGTCATCGCATCAGCGGGCGCCACGTCGAGGTCCTCGATGTAGACGTAGGACTGGGCGTGAATGAGGAACTCGTCGACCTCAAGCAACATCTGGGTGATCGCTCCATCACCGGACTCGCTGATGATGGCGATTGGCAGGACCGACCGGTCCGTTCCGGCGACGTCAATCTCCTGGTACCAGTCGTCGGGGAACGTGTACTCGGCTCGCTCAAAGGTCTCGAGCTGGACGGCGATGAAGTCATCGATGTCACGATCGGTTGTGACCTCGACCCCAATCGAGGTGTTCTGGCCAGCATCCAGCCCCCAGGCCACCTTCGTGGAGTCTTCTGCATCGATATATGAAGTCCAGACGCCGACCGATGGGAACTCGTAGCGAACGCCCGGGATCGGTTCATCCAGTGGACCGCGTTCGCTCCGCAGATACCGGGCCGCCACATGGACACACGTCGAGGTGGCGGGATCTTCGACCATGACCCACCACAGATTGTCGGCGAAGGTCAGCGTCTCGGGAAACGTTTGCACTTCCGTGGCGACATCAAGCAGCCCCATCTCGTCAGCGTCCCGCGACGGGCCGGATCGCATCCGAACCCATTCGTCAACGCCATCCACCACCGCCGGATAGCCGCCAGCTTGAGAACAGCGATCTGCTGGATCGGGCGCGACGGTGGGCGCTGCAGCAACGGTCGGCGATGGCGCCGGAGTTGGCGTGATCGGCTCCGCCTCGGCGGTTGGCACCGTGGCCGCCGCCGTCACCGTTTCTGGGACTACCGTCGGAACCAGCGTGGCCGGCTCGGTCACCGTCGCTCCCAGAACGGCCGCCGGATCCTGGGCGGTATCAGGGCCATCAGACCCGCAGCTCACCGCAAAGACCACCAGCATCGCCAGGCCAGTGGCCAGAAGCCGCAAACGGCTCATGACTGAGCAGCCGCCAGTTGGACCAGCTTGTGGATCGTGTTCCAATTTCGGCGAGTGCCAGCCTGGCCACTTTGCTTCTCCACCCATGCGGCGGTGAGCTTGGTGTCGGCGAAGCTCGAAGGGCAGTGCACAAAAACATCGGCATCCACCACCTCACACTGGTCGGGCGCAAACTTCGAAGCATCCAACGGACCGTCAGGCGCCGCCGCCAGGAACACCACCCCGCTTTGTTTGGGGTCGGCGTCCGGGTACGGATTGGCCTCGTCCAGCGCGGCCAATTCGGCGGGAGTCCGAACGATCACCTCGATGTCATGGCCGAACTCGGCCTCCACCAGTTTCTTGATCGCCGTTGCCACCCCGGGCGCCTTCTTGCGACTGGAACAGATCAGGTTGCCGCTCTGCACATGGGTCGCCACATCGGCAAAGCCCGCGGCTTCAACTGCGGCGCGCAGATCGGCCATCGGCACCTTGTTTCGACCACCAACGTTGACGGCTCGAAGCAAAACGATGTAGGTCCCCATGGCCGGAGGGTACTCGGCCGGCAAACCTTCAGCTTGGCAACGCTGCGTCCCACGGCGACTGCCACACACTGTGAAGCTCAACCTGATCCAGGAGCTCGGCGAAATCGGAGTGGCGGCCCAACGTGGCCGAGTCCCCGCACATAACCAGCAGACGCCGGGCCCGGGTGACCGCCACCGTGAGCCGACGACGGTCAGCGACGAAACCGAGTTCGCCGTCGGGGTTGGACCGGGTGAAGCTCATGACGATGACTTCGGCCTCTCGCCCTTGAAACGCGTTGACGGTGGCGACCTCAATTCCCTCGGCTTCGGCCAGCGCTGACAAGCGCGCCACCTGCGCCGAATACGGAGCAATGACCCCGATCTGTTCCGGCTGCACGCCCGCGTCCAGCAACGTTGCCAGCGCGGCGCCCACCACACCGACCTCGGTCACATTGAACACTGATTGGCTCACCGGATCCCGCTCCTCCTCCCCCATGCCGGCGGTGTCAACAAACAATGCCGCGGGCCAGGTCGCAGCGGGAGACGAGCCAACAACCCCGTCCAGATCCGCCAACCGGTGGTCGGCCACGCTCTGGTGCGCGCCGTAGTCGGGTCCGTACACCCCTCGAACCAGTTCCATGATCGTGGCGTTCATGCGGTGCTGGGTTCCCAGCATGGGCATGGGCACCCCCAGGTCACCCAGCCGATCCAGAATGCCTCGCTCCAGGATGTTGCCCGGCTCAAGAACCACCGGCCCCATTTGGTGCGGGTCGCCGGCCAGAACCAGCCGCTTGACGTGCGGCACTGCCGCCCACACCGCGGGCTCGATGGCCTGGGTGACTTCGTCCACCACCGCCGTGTCTGCGGGGGGAAGCTCCTGGGCCCGGCGGGCCAGCGAACCAAAGGTGGTGGCAATCACATCCGCCTGGTCCAGAACCGCGGCCCGAGCAACATCCTGCAGCTCACGTCGTTGGTCAAAGAGCTTCCACTTGCCCGGACCGTCGGCGGCTCGACCGATATCACGATCAATGGCCTTCAGCGCCGCTGACCACGGACCATCCAACATCTGCTGGTCCACCGACAGCGCCCGGATAGGTCCGGTCATCCGATGCAGCGGACCCACCCGCGCCACTTTCATTCCCACCGCCGCCGCCCCCAGCGCCAGATTGTCCACTGCAGCATTGGATTCGGCCAGCGCCCACCGCACACCCGACAGCCGTTGCAACAATGCCACCAGGGTCCGGGTCTTCCCCGTACCGGGCGGACCATGAATGATGGCCAGATTGGCGGCGTTGAACGCCGCGTTTGCTGCTGTGGCCTGCGAGGCATTCAGCTCCGACCACTCCAGGTTCTGCGGCGGTGCAACATGAGCCCCCGACTCGGGCTCCGGCACCCCGGCCAGCAGCGCGTCCGCCAAGGGGCTTGACGCCTCATCGGCTCGCTCCAGCGCCTTGCGGTACTCCACCCAGGTGGACGCCTCGAAACCGATGTCCACCGTTGATGCGCCGGCAATGTCATCCCACCGCACCTTGTCGAAGGACAACTCTGCCACCTTGGGATCCCACCCAACACAACGACCGCGCTGGCCGTTGACGATGACGGCATCACCGGAGCTGATGCCTTCATGCAGGACCCCGCGGGCCAGAACCCGCAGTTCCCGTTTGCGAAACGCCGCTATCTGTTCGAAGCGGACCCCGCTCCAACTGGCCCCCTGCTCAACCCGCTCATGTAGGGGCAGCCCGCCAATGCGCGTCCACTCGGCCCGAGCGTGATGTTCCTCGCTCTTCAGCGCCTCCCGCAGCGCGTCAAGATGCGCGTGATGTAGTGGCATGAGAAAAGCATGCCTTCAGCGACGGCGAATCAGGTCAATCTTCTGCTCGGCCATGTTGGCGTCGTCACCCTGGGCTTCAAGCAGTGCCGCCCGGTCCTTCTCGGCTTCCCGGGCCGCTTTCTCGGTGTCCACCCGAGCCAGTGCGGCATCAAATCCGTGTTCCTGAATGAACTCGGCCCACTCCACCAGCGAGCTGACCATTTCGTCTTCGGGAATCACGGCAACGTTCTGGCCTTTGATGAACAGATGCCCGCGCTTGTTGCCCGCCGCAATACCAATGTCGGCATCACGAGCTTCGCCCGGTCCGTTCACCACGCAACCCATAACGGCAACCTGCAGAGGGATCTCGCGATCCCCGAAGGCTTCGAGCGCCTCGTTGGCTACTGCGTACACATCGATCTCGGCTCGCCCGCAGCTGGGGCACGCAATCAGGTCGACGTTCTTGCGTTCCCGAAGACCCAGCGACTCAAGCAGCGCCCGACCGGCCCGAGCCTCCTCTACCGGATCCGCCGTCAGCGAGTACCGAAGGGTGTCGCCAATGCCTTCGGCCAGCAACGTGCCGATCCCGGCCGTGCATTTGATGAGGCCATTGGGCGGCGGACCGGCCTCGGTCACCCCCAGATGCAGCGGGTGATCGGTGACCTCCGAAAGCTGACGATACGCCTCGATCATCAGTGGCACGCTGGAGGCCTTGACCGAGATTTTTATCAGATCGAATCCCACCTCCTCGAAGTACGCCATCTCCTGTTGGGCGGATTCGACCATGGCTTCCGGCGTGACCTGATCGCCATACTTCTTGTACAGGTCCGGGTGAAGCGAGCCGCCGTTGACACCGATGCGAATGGGCACACCCTTCTCCCCGCAGGCTTCGGCCACCATCTTGATGTGCTCCGGCTTGCGGATGTTGCCCGGGTTCAAGCGCAGGCAGTGAACACCGGCGTCCAATGCAGCCAGGGCCATCTTGTACTGGTGATGAATGTCCGCAACGATCGGCACCGGCGACCGGGGCACAATCTGGGCCAGCCCTTCGGCGGCCGCCAACTCATTGCACGTGCACCGAACAATGTCGGCACCGGCGGCGGCCAACGCATAGATCTGCTGCAGGGTGCCTTCGACGTCGGCGGTCTTGGTGATGGTCATCGACTGCACGGTGATGGGGGCATCGCCGCCCACGGGCACGTTGCCCACCATGATCTGGCGCGTTGGTCGCCGTTCAGCGGCCGGAGTGATTTCCACGCGTCCTACCTTTCAGGTCTGCACTTTGGGATGGACGCCCACGTCAGAACAGGCTGTCGCGGGTGATGTCGCTCCACAGCACAAAGACGGTCAAAACACCGAGGAAGGCAAGAGTCATGTAGGTGAGCGGTAGCAGTTTGGCCACGTCGGCCCGATACGGCTCTCGACCAGGGCGGGACCGGAGCCGTTCGTAGGTGGCAATGGCGGCGTGGCCGCCATCGAAGGGAAGCAGCGGAATGAGGTTGAACAGCCCAATGAAGATGTTGATCATGGCAAAGAAGAAGATGAATCCGGTCCAGCCGACTTCTTCCACGATCTGATCAGAGAACCGCACAATGCCAAACAGCGACAGCGGATTTTCTTCGGCGCTGCGAGTCCGCTCGCCCACTTCCAGTTCTTCCAGTGTGATGGGTTCTGCGGCGGTGGGAACCGCGTCGCTGACTTGACTGACCAGCCACTTGGGGATCTCCACGATGCCCATGACCGAACCGACGACCGCCTGACCGAAGTCGGTTCCCGTGCTGACAAGCGCCTTGCCGAGGTTGTCGCGGGTGGGCGGTACGTCAAGGGTCGGACCGACGCCCAGGAATCCCCGAGCAGAAACGATGCCGGTGTCGGGGTCCTCGGCCTCCCGGAAGCCAACGGTGCCATTGACGGTGAGGGATTCCCCGTCACGCAGGACCTCAAAGGAGACCGGCCGGTTGGGCATGTCAACGATCATGCCGGCCATCTGTTCGAAGGTCGGCTTGTCAAACCCTTCAATGGACAGGATCCGGTCGTCGACCATCAGACCCATGGCTTCGGCCGCGCTGCCTTCCACGACCTGGACGATCTTCCATTCGTCCGCGGGAAGCTCCGGACGATCTTCGCCAATGGCGTACCAACCAATACCGGCGTGCAGCACCAGCAGGGTGATCAGGGCCATCAGGAAGTGCATGGCCGAACCGGCCAGCACCACCGACATGCGGCGGGCGTAGGACTTGGAGGTGTAGGTCTGGGTTTGGGTTTCGGCGGTCTGGCCGACCGTGTCCAGGTTGTTCATCCCGATGATGCGCACATAGGCGCCGAGGGGAATGGCTTTCAGGCCGTACTCGGTTTCGCCTTTGTGGAACGACCAGATGCGCGGTCCGAAGCCCAGGAAGAACTCGGTGACTTTCATGCCCGCGGCACGAGCGGTGAGGTAGTGGCCCAGTTCGTGCATGAAGATCATGAAACCCAGGGCGAGGACCATCACGACGGCGGCTCTGCCTACGAAGAACCAGAGGAAGACCATCGATCCCAGCAGGAGCCATGGCGCCATTGGCGACGTTTCGCGGTCGCCTTTACCGGGACCGGATGCCTCAGGCGGTGGCGGGTTGCCGGCTGCGGGGACCTCAATCAGATCAGTCATCGGTTGTTGATCATGGTTGTTTCAGCTCTCTGCAATCTTCTGCACGTGCGCTTCTGCCAGTTGGCGGGCCTTCATGTCCGCGGCCAGCACCGCCTCCAGTGAATCAGCTTTTGCGCCGTCGTGGGCATCGAGCACCGCTTTATTCACCTCGGCGATCCCGATCCACGGGATTGTCCCTGCCAGAAACGCTTCAACGGCAGTTTCATTCCCGGCACTCAGCGCGGCCGGGGCGGTCTCCCCGGCGCGGCCCGCGGCGTACGCCAGATCAAGACAGGGAAAGGCATTGCGATCCGGCGGCTCGAAGTCCAGGCGAGCCAGCGACGACCAGTCGATCCGACCAAATGGCACCGGATGGCGGTTGGGATAGGCAACGGCATACGCAATGCACAACTTCATGTCGGGCATCGAGAGCTGCGCAACCGTCGCTCCATCGGTGTATTCGACCATCGAGTGGATGACCGATTGCGGATGCACCACCACATCGATGCGGTCATAACCAACACCAAAGAGCTCATTGGCCTCGATGACTTCCAGACCCTTGTTCATCAGCGTGGACGAATCAATGGTGATCTTGGGGCCCATCGACCACGTTGGATGATTCAGGGCATTTTCCACGGTGACGCCAGCCAGGTCCACTGCGGCCCGGCCGCGAAACGGTCCCCCGCTGGCGGTGATCACCAGGCGCAACACCTGGTCCAGGCGATCCGCCAACGGATCGGACGGATTGGCGTTCAGGGGAGATTCATTGGATCGCAGGCACATGTGCACCGCACAGTGCTCGCTGTCCACCGGGATGATCTCGGCTCCGGGAGTCTGCCGGGCCACCTGCACCACCGGTCCGGCCGCGATCAGGGACTCCTTGTTGGCCAGGCCCAGACGGCGCCCCGACTCCAAGGTCGCAAGGGTGACCGGCAGTCCAGCAAATCCCATGACTCCGTTGATGACGGTGTCGCCAACCATGGCAGCCTCGGCCATTGCGTTGGGACCGCTGACCAGTTGGGTGCCAGCTGGAAGCAGCGCCTCAAGCTCAGAGGCCCGTGATGGATCAGCCAGCGCCACAACCTCTGGCCGAAACTCCTGAGCTTGTGCAGCAAGCACCGCAACCGACCGGGCCGCGCCCAGCGCCGCAACCGTGTGTTGGCCTTTCGCCGTTCGGACGACGTCAAGCGCCTGGGTACCCACCGAGCCGGTGGAACCGAGGATGGCCAGCGAGCTCACGTGCGGCGGACTACAGCGGCGGGGATCACAGCGGCGTGGATCACAGCGGCGTGGATCACAGCGGCGGGGATCACAGCGGCGGGGATCACAGCGATGCGGCTTCGGCGATGCCCATCACTATGGCCGCGCACCAGGTTGCCGGCAGCACGAAAAGCAGGCCGTCAAACCGGTCCAGCACTCCGCCGTGGCCGGGCAACAGGGTGCCCATGTCCTTGATGCCCAGGTCCCGTTTGATCATGGATTCAGAAAGGTCCCCGAGGGTGGCGGCAATCGCGCCGACGACGCCCAGCACGATGGTGGCGAGCACCCCGCCCGGTTCGGCCCCCCATGGTGCAATGTCCAGGAAGCCGACCACCAGAACGGCCACCAGCACCGCGCTGACAAACCCGCCAAACAACCCTTCCACCGTCTTGTTGGGACTGACTCGATTGAGTTTGGACCGACCGAACTGCTTGCCAATGAAATAGGCGCCGGTGTCGTAGGCGATGGTGACCAGGACCGCGCCCGCCACCAGACCAAGCGACTGATCAGTGAGCTGCGTGGGTGACTCGTCGAAGTTTGGATTGATGCGAACCGCCGAGCTTGACCACAGCATCAGGGCACCAAAGGAGCCAAGGACGCCCACGTAGCCGAACCCCAGGAGAGTGATGGCAATGTTGGGCACCGGTCGTCCTTCGGACGCGCCGAACAGGTACCAGAACATGGCGAACGCAACGGTCAGAAAGACAATGACCGGATAGGCCACCGGACCGCGAAGAAACACAGCAACTGGCAGCGCGGCGCAGCCGGCGATACCAACCAACGCCGCGGGGTCGTAGCCGACCTTGCGCACTGCGGTATAGAACTCGACAGCCGCCAGCACCACCAACCCCGTGAGTAGCGCCACTGCCCATGCCCGACCCAGAAAGTACGTGGCTGCTCCCATGACCAACAGGAGGACGCCCGTGCCCACCGCCAACGCCATGTTGCGATCACTCTTTGGCGGCTTGGGCGTGTAGGAGGTGTCCGGCGCACTGGCAAAGGTCGTGCCGGGCTGGCGGGTGCTGGGTCCAAGTTGTGGCTCCACCGCAACCGGGGTCACCGGGGTGGATCCGGTGACCATCGGAACGCTCAGGTCCCCCGGATCCGGCTTCTGGTCGCCAAAACTGAAGATGGCATCGCCGGTCGGCGAGCTGGACACACCGATGGCGTTGCCATCGCTGTCCGCACCGAGCAGACGAATGTCGTTGCTCTCGTCGTAGTCCGAGGCGGCGCTGCGCCACCGTGGCCCGGCCGCCGAATTCCAGCCGTCGGCACCCACCGCGCCAACTTCACCGGTGCGCTCGGTCCAATGCGGCAGACCCATGTCACCGGGGTCCACCCCGTCGGATTCGTCGCCTTGGCGCGAGAACCACGACGCGGGACCGCTCACGGTCTTGCCGGCGGTTTCAGCTTCTGGATCGTATTCAGGAGTATCAGGCATGGGTTTGTAAGAAGGGGTTGTTGATCGGGCCCGAGTAGGCCGACGCTGGAGCCGGCGAACGGCGTGAGCCGAAACTAGACCTCGAGGAGCTCCTCGACCTTGGCGTCAAGGGAACTGTCGATGCCGGCCTCGCTGGTCTGGGTGAGGCCGTCGAGCTTCTTCTCGGCTCGCTCAATGACATCTTCGGACGCATCGCCGTCCTTCTTCAGCTGGTCCAGCTCAGACCGGGCCGCCCGCCGAATATTGCGGATGGATATCCGGCCCTCTTCGGCCATGTTCTTGACCACCTTCACCAGATCTTTGCGGCGTTCCTGGGTGAGCTGCGGGAACGTGAGGCGCATGATGATCCCGTCATTGGACGGTGTCAGACCCAGGTCAGAATTCTGAATCGCTTTCTCAATGGACTCCATGGCTCCTTTGTCAAACGGCGTGATGATCAGCTGACGGGCTTCGGGAACACTGAAACTGGCGAGCTGTTGCAGCGGCACTTCGGAGCCGTAGTAGTCGACGACCAGCTTGTCCACCAGCGCCGGCGTGGCTCGGCCGGTCCGAACACCGGAGAACTCGCGTTTGGCGTGGGACACCGCCCCGGTCATCTTCTCTTCCGCTTCCATGAGGATCATGTCGATCATTTCGTCACTCATTGCAGATTCTCCAGAAAGTCAGCGGGCGCGGTACCCGAGGTTAGGCCACCAGCGGTCCGCAGGCGCGGCGCTCCCCCGGCGTTGGTCACAGCACGTGACAGCGAGTCAGGCCTGGACGAGGGTCCCGACGGATTCACCATCGAGAATGCGACCCAGGTTTCCCGAGGTCATGAGGTCGAACATCACCATGGGAAGTTCGTTCTCCATGCACAGCGTGATGGCGGTGGCGTCCATGGCGTTGAGGCCCTGGCTGATCACATCCATGGGGGTGACAGAGTCGTACATGACCGCGGAGTCATCGGTTCGGGGGTCCGCGTTGTAGATGCCGTCGATCCCGCCATGGGTGCCTTTGAGCAGGACATCGGCATCAATCTCGATGGCTCGCAGAGCGGCTGCAGTATCGGTGGTGAAAAACGGATTGCCCGTGCCCGCTCCAAAGATGACGACCCGTCCCTTGTCCAAGTGGCGAAGGGCGCGACGACGGATGTAGGGCTCCGCGACTTCGGCCATCTCGATAGCCGACTGCACCCGGGTGGGCACATTGAGCCGCTCAAGCATTTCCTGCAACGCCAACGCGTTGATACAGGTGGCAAGCATCCCCATGTAGTCCGCAGTGGCCCGGTCCATGCCCGCACCTTCGCCGGTCATGCCCCGCCAGATGTTGCCACCACCGACAACGACGGCGATGTCGACGTCAAACGCGTCACGGGTGGCCACGATGTCCCGGGCGATCAACCCAACCGTGTCACCGTTGATACCAAAGGGGTCGCCACCAGCGAGCGCCTGTCCTGACAATTTCAGAAGAATCCGATTCCATTTCGGGGCCTTCTTCGCTGTCATTCGGGTACTCCTCTTTCCGGGGGCGGTGGCTACTGACGTAATCGGTTCGGTTACCCGCCAATGAAGGCTTGGGAGAACCGCACAATCTGGCCTTCGCCAATCGAATCAGCCACGGTGACTTTGTCGCCGTGAAGGCCCTGTTCCAGCAGCACCGAATCGGCGTACCAGGAATTGAGGCGTCCTTCGACGATCTTGTCCCAGGCTTGTTCGGGCTTGCCTTCGGCTTTGGTGATGTCGAGCAGCGCCTGACGTTCCTTCTCCGCATCGTCAGCCGAGATCTCCTCACGAGCCAGGGCGCTGGGCTTGGCAAACGCAATGTGAAGCGCAACCTGGTGAAGGGTGTCGGCATCAATGCCACTGCCTTCCACGATCACGCCATTGACACCGCGACCATCCTGCACATGCAGGTAGATGTCGATGGCATTGCCGTCGGCGGCTTCAATCAGCTCGAGCTTGCCAACGCTGATGTTTTCTTTCTTGGTGAGCTGCAGGTTCTCGATTTCGGTCGCCATATCGGCGGCCGGATCGGCCGAACCGCCAAGGAGCCCCTCAGCCAGCTTCTGGGTGGTGGCGACGAAGTCCTCGGACTTCGCCGAGAAGTCGGTCTCACACTTGAGGAATGCCAGTGCCGCACGATTGCCGTCCTGCACGATGGCAACACAGCCCTCGTTGGACTCGCGGTCACTGCGGCTGGCAGCTTTGTTGAGACCCTTTTCGCGAAGCAGCTGCGTTGCCGCTTCGGCGTCACCATTGGCTTCGGTGAGCGCCTTCTTGCAGTCCATCATTCCGGCGCCGGTTGCTTCGCGCAGGGCCTTTACGTCTTGTGCTGTGAAGTCAGCCATTTCTCTTTCAGCCCTCCGAGGGGTGCGTGCTTGCTTTGGTGAATCCGGCGGCCGCTGCGGCTTCTTCGGTCTTGAACCAGACCTCGGCCACGGTGGCGCCATAAACGCTGCTTGTCGGTGCGTGGAACAGCTTGGAGTCTTCGTTGCCCTTGATGCCGTACCCGGCCGGCGGAATGGCCGGGTCAGGCAGCGGAGCATGAGAGTCAACGCCGTACGGGTTGACCGGTGCCTCTTCAGCCGCGGGTGCGGCGTCAGCAGCGGGTGCAGCTTCAGCAGCGGGCGCGGCGTCAGCGGGTGCGGCGTCAGCGGGTGCCGCTTCGGCGGATGCCGCTTCAGCGGGCGCGGCGTCAGCGGGTGCGGCTTCGGCAGCGGGTGCGGCCTCAGCAGGTGCTTCAGGGGCCGGAGCTGGCGCTGCCGCAGCGGCAGCTTCGGCCTCTTTGGCCACGCGCGCTTCGCGCTCGACGGCGGCAGCCGCGGCGGCGAGCTTGGCTTCGGCCTGCTCTTTGGCCACGCGCTCTTCGTCTTCTGCGGAGCGCTCTTCGACCTTGGCGGTTGGCGCCACGTTCTTGGAGTTGATGAAACGGCCTTCTTTGACGGCGTCGGCCATGATGCGGCACATGATGTCGCCGGACCGAATGGCGTCGTCGTTACCCGGGATCACGAACTGAATGAGATCGGGGTCGCAGTTGGTGTCGACCACCGCGATGATTGGGATACCGAGCTTGTTGGCTTCGGTGACCGCGATGTGCTCCTTCTTTGTGTCCAACACAAAGATGGCATCGGGCAGCTTCTTCATGTTGCGGATACCGAAGAGGTTGCGCTCCAGCTTGACCAGCTCGCGCCGGATCATCAGGGCTTCCTTCTTGGGCATGGCGTCCAGCTCGCCGTTGTCCCGCATGCGGGTGTACTCCTGCATCTTGTCGACGCGCTTGGAGATGGTCTGGAAGTTGGTGAGCATGCCACCCTGCCACCGCTCATTGAGGTACGGCATGCCGCTACCTTCGGCGTGGTTGCGGATCGAGTCCTGAGCCTGGCGCTTGGTGCCGACAAAGAGCAGGTTGCCCCCCTTGGCCACCGTGTCACGCACAAAGGTGTACGAGGCTTCGATCTGGGAAAGGGTGGTCTTCAGGTCAAGGATGTGAATCCCGGCGCGTTCACCATGAATGAAGCGCTTCATCTTCGGATTCCACCGGCGGGTCTGATGTCCGAAGTGGACTCCCGCATCGAGCAGCTGGCGCATAGACACAACTGGTGCCATGATGATTTTCCTTCCCAACGGTTCTACGAATGCCTGGGCCAAGCGCCCCGTCAGATGACAGGACGACCGTTGGCGGCCCAGGTTGATAATGGGTACTGCGGTAGTGAGACTTGCGGTAATTGGTATTGCGGTAATGAGACGGAGTCGGACTCGACCCATGGATTGCGGGCCGAATCAACCGTGCGAGTCTAAAGCCGTCTCTGGCAAAACAGAACCGACGCGCCTCGATCAGATGCCGATCAGGGCCACCGAGCCAACCGCCAACAACGGCCACGATGTATCGCCCGACGGTCAGCTCAAGAACAGTTGCGCGTTGAGCTCAACCGACGATGTCGAGCACAACATCGAGGTACGCATGGGTCGCGGTGACCAGTTCCTCAATATCGATGTACTCGTCGATGGTGTGCGCCTTGGTCAGCGACCCCGGCCCCCAGACCACCGCCGGGGCTCCCAGGTTTGGGGCATCAGTGGACGCCGGAAACGCGACCGCGTCGGCCGGCAGATTGCGGGACGCCATGGCGCGTTGGGCCGCTTGCACCACCGGCTCGGTCGCCAGGGTGTCCAACGGACCAGAGGCCATGATCGGCTCGCCGATTTCCCAGCGGAAGTCATTACGCCCCGCAGCCAGCTTGGAGATCCGGCGGTCAAGATCGGCCCGCACATCAGTAGCAGTCTCGCCTGGAATGAGCCGCCGATCCACCTGCAGCTCGCACCAATCAGGAACGATCGCCACCATCTCGCCGCCGCGGATCACGCTGGGGTTCACCGTGCCGGTCCCGCAGAGTTCGTGGTGCGGGCCGGACCGGAGCTCCTCGCCATAGCCGTGCAGCATGTCCACAATCTCGGTCATGTGTGCAATGGCATTGACCCCGGTGCTGGCGATGCTCGAATGCACCGCCCGGCCAAAGGTGCGAATAGGAAACGCGTACTGCCCTTTGTGCGCCGAGCAAATGGCCAGCTCGGTCGGCTCGCCCACAATCAGGTGATCGCAGACCGCGCCATCAGCTCCCAGCGCCATAGAGCCGAACATCACATTCTCTTCGTCGGCGACGCCGGCAATCATGAGACGACCGGACAGCTCAACCCCGGCTGACGCCAGAACTTCGGCCACTTCGATGAACGCCACCAGCGCGCCTTTCATGTCGCAGGTCCCCCGACCGTGAATTCGACCGTCAGCGATGCGCCCGCTGAAGGGCTCTTCACAACCGGCAATCCCAACGGTGTCGGTATGTCCGGCCAGACCGAGCATCGGCCCGTCGCCGCCCGGACTGATCGCCACCATGTTGGGCCGACCGGGGTGTGGTTCGGTGAGTTCAACGTCGTAGCCCAACCGCTCCAGATGACTGGCCATCCAGTTGGCCACCCGAGCTTCGCCAAAGATGTCGTTGAGGTCAGCGTCGGGTTGGTCAAACGGATTCACACTGGGGATCTGCACCAACTCTGCCGTGCGGGAAACAAGCCGCTCCCGGTCAACGAGATGGTGCAGCGATTCACTGTCGATCGGGCTCATGTGATCACCGGCAGTTCACGGGGCGCCCGGCGGGACAACATTTCTGGCCCATCAGCCCGCACGACCACGTTCTCTTCGTGGAGCATCATCCGGCCGGAAGCGAAGGTCATTCCCGGTTCCAATGTCAGCACCATTCCCTCCTGGATCACCGTGTCATCGGCCGCCGTGTTGGACGGCCATTCGGTCAGCTGCATACCCAGCCCATGGCCGAGCCGTCCCACATCGTTGCCCAGCGATCCACCGTTGACCAGCACCTCCGCCATCGCGCCAAACAGGTCCTTGGCCATCACCCCGGGACCCAGCATGGCGAGCCCCGCTTCGGTGGCGTCCCAAACCGTCCGGTGGGCCTGCTGCGCGGCGTCGTCGGCGTGGGTGAACGCAAAGTACCGATCGAAGTCGCTGTAGTAGCCGTCCCAGAGCGAACCGGTGTCAAACATGATCAGGTCACCGGGTTCGATCACGCGGTCGCTCGGTTGTTTGATGACGTCGGTGAAGTTGGCCCCGGTGGCGCCCACCAGGTACGGCACCTCGTCGGCGCCTCGCTGTTGAATGTCCAGCCGAAACGCATTGAAGGCTTCCCGTTCGGTCATGCCGGTTGAGAGCAACTCCGGCAATCCGTCAAAGGCATCCGACACGATGGAACAAATGTGCGCGGTCTTGGCGACCTCGGCCTCGCTCTTGACCATGCGAAGTCCCCGCACCACATCGGTGGCATCAACAAAGTGGTGCTCGGACAGGTGACCAGTCAGGGCCATCCAGTCGTTGAGCGGCATGCGAAGGTGCGTCTCGTGACCCATGGGGGTTCCCACCACTCCTCGCCCGGGAAGCAGTTCACCAATCGTGTCGACCAGGAGGGAGACGCCGTCATCGGCGGGTTGCGGCGCCGGCCAGGTCCGAATGTCGTCCAGCCAGGTTGTGCCCATCAGTGAAGAGCCGATACTTGGGATGACCGCAACCGGCTTACCGGTGTTTGGAATGAGGACAAACCACGGACGGGTCGGGCTCAGCCAGAACGGGGTGTGGAAGCCGGTGAAGTACCGAACCTCTGGTTCAGTACTCAAAAAGAGAAGGTCGATGTTGGCGGCCGTCATCATCCGCTGCGCGGCCTCAGTCCGGCCTTCAAACTCGGTCGGCGAGAACCCTCGGTCGGGGATCGGACGAAGCATCGCCAGAGACTAACCGCGTTCCAGGACTCAGCGAATCTGAGCTTCGAGCGTCAGCTGCACATCGCTGAGGTAGTCCTCGAACACGTCATGTTGCCCATACTGGGCAAGAAGGCTCTCCCCGTCGAACTGACGGACGCAACCGTCGGGCACCATCCCGCTCTGCTGCATCCGGGCGGCCTCCTCGGCCGTCATCGACAGGTCTGGCCGTGGAAGTGGGTTCTCGGGCCATGGCACCAACTCCCCGGAAAGGGAGATCTTGTCGATCCATCCGCAGGCGCCCTGCCACAGGGAACGCTCCACCAGCAGATCAGTACCGTCGCTGTTCACGCGCCCGGTGGAGAAGGAGAACCTGTCTCCGCTGTCCGGCGAGGCAATCTCACGTCGCTCAACCTCGCGATTTGTCGACGTCGACAGATTGATGACCGACAGTGAGTCGTACAGCCAACCGTCTTGTCCCGGCTCGGTCACGAGTTCCCGAATCACCAGGTGGGGCGTCCCCCCAATGGGGACCAACGCTTTGAGATCCCGGCTGATAAGCCGGTCGGTGCCGGCCGCATCAAACCGGGCCGAGAATCGGCCATACAACTGCTTGCGCGCCCCCGCGTCGTCCACCTTGCGCGCCGCCGCGTTGTCCACGTTGTACAGGCCGCCCGCCTCGGCCTGCAATCCGATCCACCCACCCATTCGGTCCGGGGTGAAAAAACCCACCTCGTCAGCAGGCCCTTCGGTCATGGCCTCCTCGGTGAGCTCCGGAGCCAGAGCGGGAACGGGCGTCTGCACCATCGGGGTCGGCAACAGTGGCGCAAACTGGTCGCTGGTCGGCTGCCGAAAGAGCAGGAGCGATTCGACCGGCAACTCGATCCCGATCCCGGGAGGGGCTTCGAGCTGCATGACCAACGCCAGCCGGGTTCCCAGATTGGTGTCCCACATGGCCGCCAGCTGGGTGACCTCAAACTCATCACGGAACCCGGTGTAGATGGCACCCTCGGCCTCTGAGGACTGGTGATACTCGCCGACCTGGGATGCAAACCCGTCCATGACCGGCACTGCCTCTGCTCGGAATATCGTCTCGCCCGGAATCAGCGGCACCACCGGCTGCTCGCCGGGCGGCACCACCTGGGCGTAGACGTGCATGCGAACCTCACCATCGGGCGAGGTGAACCGCTGACCAAACCCGGTGGGCGACGGCTCCATGCTCCAACTGAGGGGCGTCCCATGGCGGAACGCGAAGTAGTCATTGATCACATCGCCGGTGTTGGGATCCCGGAAGCCCACCGGCGGCGGGAAGCCGGGCGCCGCCCCGTTGGCCGGCAACGGCATGGGGGTCGGCATGGGGGTTGGCGGCAACACGGTGCCCGATGGAGCGACCGGTGCCGCCACATCCACCACGGTTATCCGGTCGGTGGCGCCACCGCTGGCGAAGCCAAGGAACCCAGCCATGCCAACCACCAGGGCAGCTGCCGCGGCGATGGCGACCCACATGCCTCGCCCGGAACGAGACTTGGCCTGCGTCATGCCGGGCGCGGGCATCACTTTGGCAGGCGGAAGCGCAACCGTCCTGGGGACTTCGTCGATCACCGACCCGGGTTCGTCAGCCAAAGCACCAGCGTCTTGCGGGCTGATCTCGGGGCTGTTCTCCGGGCCGATCTCCGGGCCGATCTTTGGCAGCAGAACCAGCTTTGGGGCATCGGCACCGATGGCATCCTCCACCGAGGTCCAGAAGTCGGGACCGTGACCAGGGACGCCTCGGCTGCGCAGCATCGCTCCAAGTTCTTCGTCGTGTCCGGGATTCTCATCGTTGGTCATCAGGCCGCTCCTCCGGACAGTTCAAGTGAGGTTCGCAAGTTTGCGCGGGCTCGGCTGAGACGACTGGCGATGGTGCCGTAACTCACCCCGAGCATGTCAGCCACGCTCTGGTAGTCATAGCCTTCGGCATCAACCAGGAGCACGCACGCTCGCTGCTCCGCCGTGAGTTCATTGAGCGCAGACCCCAAGGCATCGCGTTCGACAACCTGGTGGCCCACGCCCGACTGCGGGTCAGGCTCATGGTCCAGGTGGTGCATGTCCTCATGTTGATGCCGACGATTCCGGCGGGAGTAGTCAATGGTTGCGTTGAACACGATCCGGTGCAGCCAGGTTGAGAAACTGCAGTCACCGCGAAACTTCCCAATGGCACCGAAGGCCTTGATGTAGGCCTCTTGCAGAACATCGTCCATGCCGGTCTGGGTGTTCAAGGTTGTGAACACCAACGCCCGCATATGGGCGTCTTCCTGACGGAGCAGCGCAATAAACGCTGCCTGGTCCCCTGCTCGTGCCTGATCAACGAGCCGGGAATCGGTTGATGGCATGATTCTCGTTTCTGGGATTGTCGTTGCCACTGCCCTCACAGCAGTCTGACGCACCATCGGGCCGAATCTTTCCCACCCCGGCCAGATTTTTCTTCAATCCGTTTCCACGTCGTTCACGCGGATGAGCCATGCCCGCCCCGAAGGCTCGGTTTCCGGTGCGGCCAGCAGCAACGCCGGGTCCAGGTATGTTTCGCCGATTCGGGCGCCCAGATGAAATCCCACATTGGCCGTGCCCAGAATCTGACCAGCGATCACGCGGTCGCCAAACACCGCCGTCCGGCTGGTCAGGTGGCTGTAGGAGGTCCGAATGCCGTCGCCGTGCTGAACGGTGATGTGTTGAGATCCGGCCACCGGCCCGGAGAACACCACGATGCCGGCGGCTGCCGAAGCCACGTCTTCACCACCGACGGTCAAGTACTCCAAGCCCCGATTACCCGTGCCGGCGAACGTTTGCGGCGGACGAAATCCATCCACCACCGGGGCCACCACCGGTTGGACATAGGCGGTGGGCACCTCCGAAGGTTGGGCTGCCTGCCGGACGGCGAGACCGGCGCCCGCCATCACTACCGCCCCCATGAGCGCCACGCCCGCAACAGCAGGCCGGGTGCCGACCAGCGATCGAAGCCGGTGGGCACCGTCAATGCGGCGGGCACCGTCAATCCGGTGAGCACCGTCAATCCGTCGAACCATCCGTCGAGCCACGCTGGCTCCTCCTTGTTTGTGCCCGGGCAACCACATGCGGTCGGGCAACCGAATCGAACAGGAGGAAGCCTTCAGGAAACTGGAGGAGCGCGACTACGAAACTATGGCGGTGCGGTAAGCACCGCAAGAGCAATCAGCTCAGCGCCAGGACGCATCAAACTTGGACCGCAACGCCAGAACCGCCTTGGCGTGAATCTGGCAGACCCGGGACTCGGTGACGCCCAGCACGCTGCCGATATCGGCCATCGTCAGCCGTTCGAAGTAGTACAGCGTCAACACCGCCTTCTCCCGGTCGGGTAATGAGTTGATGAAACTGCGGAGTAGCTGACGGGTCTCACGTTCCTCAATGCCAATGTCGGGCCCGCTGCCGGTGTCGGCCAGCAAATCCCGAAGCGTTCCAAGCTCGCCTTCGCCGGTGGCCCGCACCTCGTCCAGTGCAGCAAGACCGCCCGACGAAACTTCAGTCAACGACTTTTGCAGACTGCTTACTTCCTGGCCCATCACATCGGCCAGTTCCTCTTCGGTCGGTGACCGCCCGTTGTCGACTTCGAAGGTCACGATGGCCCGCTCAATGGCCCGGGCTTTGGCCCGAACGCTGCGGGGGACCCAGTCCATGGCCCGGAGTTCGTCCAGGATCGCCCCTTTGACCCGAGGAATGGCGAAGGTCTCGAACTTGAAACCCCGGTCCGGCTCAAATCGTTCGATGGCGTCCAGCAGACCGAACATGCCAAAGGAGATCAGGTCACCCACCTCCACACTCGATGGCAGGTTGGCGCCGACCCGACTGGCAACAAAGCGCACCAGCGGCGAATAGGCCAGAATCAGTTCGTCTCGAGCTTCGGCGGTCCGATCAGCGTGGTAGTTGCGCCAGAGCCGATCCGTCTCTTCGGGGGGTAAGCGTTCAGCCACGAGGATGGGTGTTGGCAATCGTCGAGCGCAATCGCTCACGACTCACGTGGGTGTAGATCTGCGTTGTCGCCAGGCCTTCATGCCCCAGGAGTTCCTGCACACTTCGCAAGTCGGCACCACCGTCAAGAAGATGAGTCGCAAAGGTGTGGCGTAACGCATGCGGGTGGGTTGGCGTGACCGCCCGCCGATCAAGGACCCTGCGGACGTCCCGCGGCGTGATCGCTTGACCCGCGAAATTGAGGAACACGGCGTCTTTCGGTGAGTCCACCGTGGCAAATTCACTGCGACCCCGGGCCAACCACTGCCGCACGGCATCAACTGCCGGCGCCGTCAGAGGAACGATGCGTTGCTTATTGCCTTTGCCCCAAACGGTGACTCGGCCGTCGTCGAGGGCAAGGTCCTCAGTCTTCATGGAAGCGAGTTCGGCCACCCGAAGCCCGCTGCCATAGAGGACCTCAACAATGGCGTTGTCGCGGAGACTTCGGTGCTCATCGTCGTCGACCAGACCGAGACGGTTGCCAGTCAGCAACGGCGCCAGCTCGGCGGCCGGAAGTACCCGGGGCAGGCGCCCATCGAGTTTGGGACCAGCAAGCGAGGCCGACGGATCCGACGCACACAAGCCCTGGCGGTGGGCCCACCGGAAGTACCGGCGAAGCGAAGAAAGTTTGCGGCTGATCGTACGGCGGGCGTAGTCCTGCTCGGCCAAATGGGCGAGGTATCTGCGCATGAGCAGCCGTGACGTATCCGCAGCCGAAGCCGCTCCCGTGGTCTGGGTCCAGCTGACAAAGGCCAACACATCCCGCCGATAGACCGCGCGGGACGCGTCGGCTATCGAGGTCAAAGACGCGAGAAACTCCTCAACCTTCCAGAGATCACGAGGAGTGCGCTGAACACCCGACGTCGTATCGTCAGCCACGCTGCAACCGTATCGGCTTGCTTCGGCCACTCAGCGCTCTGCGTGTCCCAGTGGTTACTCTCCGGGCTCTTTGCCGCCACCGGACCGGACTCTTCACCCCTCGTGCGAGCCCGACCCGGCGACAATTCCTGTCAATTCGCCTTTCGATTCGGGTGGCGCTCAGGCCCCAATCTGCACGGCTCGGTCAACGGCCTCGGCCAGCGCCAGGGAGTCTTCGCCGCCGAAACGGTCGGCCAGTCGCCACGCTTCAACCGACACATTCCGCAACTCAACGTCGTCCGCGTAGGGGTTGTCCCGCAGAACATCGGCAAAGGCGGTGGCCACCGTTGCCAGCTGGAATGAGCCGCTGGTGTCAGTGAACGACGGCTCGACCTTGCGCAATTCGATCTCGTCGTCGATCTCGATGACTTCGCGGGTGACGGGATCTTCCCATCGCAGGTACACCATGCCGATGTCGGCCCGTTCACCGAAGGTGACGCCGGGCTTGAGGGTCAGCTCGTACATGGCGGTTGACTGATGGCCCGAACCGAGTTCGCCAGCGTCCACCTGGTCGTTACGGAAGTCGCTGTCTCGTACCCCTCGATTTTCGAAACCAATGAGGCGATAGTCCTGGACCACGTCATCAAAGAACTCAACCTGAATCTTCGCGTCGATTGCCGCCGTCACCAGCGTGGAGGTGAGCTCGTCACGAAACAACCGGTCGGCTTCGTCCAGTGTGTCGACATAGGCGTAAAAGCCATCGCCGTTGTCCGCCAGCTGCTCCATCATTTCGTCGTTGAAGTTGCCCATGCCAAAACCCAAAGTCACAAGCTGAATTCCGGCGTCGGCATCATCCCGAAGGCCGCGACTCAGGTCCTCCACATCGGTGATGCCAGCATTGGCCACCCCGTCGCTGGCGATGATGACTCGGTTGATTCCGTCCTCTCGGAACGCTCGGCGGGCCATCTCGTATCCCTCATCCAATCCTGATTCCAGATTGGTCGAGCCACCGGGGCGGAGCGAGTCGATGGCGTCATGGATGCGGTCGCGGTTGCGGATCTCGGTGGGTTCAAGAACGACGCCGGCCCCGTCGGAGTAGACGACAATTGCAACCGTGTCGTCGGACTCCAGCTCATCCACGAGGGTGGACAACGATTCTTTCACCAATCCCAGTCGGTTGTCCTGGTCCATGGACCCGGACGTGTCGATCACAAAGGTGAGGGCGACCGGCGGCCGGTCGGCGTCAGCAACCACTTCGGCCTGTACGCCAACCTGGACCAGCACATTCTCCTGATTGAACGGTGACGGGCCGCCTTCAATGGTCAATTCCAGACCCCGGCGAGGGATGGCATAGCTGTAGTCAAAAGCATTGACGAACTCCTCAACCCGAACGGCCTGAGTGGGTGGAAGCACTCCTTCGGACAGGTAGCGGCGGGCGACGGTCCAGCTGCCGGTATCCACATCGAGCGCGAAGGTGGAGAAGGGGTCTCGAGCCACGTCGATGAACTCGCGGTAGCCGTAGTCGGCAAACCGATTGTCCCGAAGTCGTTGCGCGGTTGTCTGCTCGTTGTCCTCGGCGGGATCGGAGGCAAAGAGTCCCTCGGCGTCCGGGTCGGCGTTGTTGCGGGAAGCTCGTGCTTCGCCTTGACCTTCGTAGAGACCGCCGCCGGCGCTGGTGGGGCTTGGCACGGCGGCGGCCGCCGGAGCGACGACCGCTTCGTCATCGGTGCCAAATTGAAGCGCCGACTCCGCGCTCGAACGGTCCTCTTCCATCGCTTCGACTTCCTCTGCGTCGTCCTCCATTACGGTGTCAGCAACATCACCTGCAGCGTCTCCCGCAGCGTCTGCGACGGGTTCGTCGACCGATGACGTGACCGGGTCTGAGCTACTGGTTGTTTCGACGGCGGAGGCGGCAGTGTCCGCCGTGATGTCCGCCGTGGTGTCCGTCGTGGTGTCCGCCGTGGCCGAAGGTTCATCTACCGACGAACATGCGGTGGCCAGCAGAACCACCATAAGAACGACGGCAACCACGCTCGGGCCCATGGACCACACGCGGTGACGGGCAGAAACGGCCAGATCGGCAAAGTTGTTCATGACACTTCGACGGCGGGTGGAACTTGTCTGGTTCCCGATGTTCAAAATTATTGGCTCGTGGGCAATTGTGCCCACATATACCATTTACCCTTTGGCTTGGTCGCTGGCCGCCTAGTTTTGAGGTGCGCACTGACCAACTCAGGAGAAACAATGCAAACCCGGGCGAATCACACCATCCACCGAGGTCCCTTTTTGTTCCGACATGTGGTGTTGAGCGGGATCACTGGCGCCGTTGCCCTACTGATGCTCTTGGTGCTCCTCCCAGCATCGGCCAGCGCACAAGATGTCAATCCGAGCGTTGTCTTCACCCATCTGGTCAACGGCACCGATGCCAACGATGCCGCCTCGGGACCGATCGTCAACCCCGGATCGTCTTTGGCTTGGACCTTCATCGTGACCAATGACGGCGACACCCCCTTGGCCAATGTTGAGGTCATCAGCCAGTTCGTGGCTCCCGATGACATCACCTGCGACTTGCCCGGCTTCTTTTCCAACACCGTCGACCTGCTGGCGGTTGGCCAGACAGCAACCTGCACGGGCACAAGCTCGGCTGTCTCATCGGCCTTTGCGTTGGTCCGGGCCGGCGCCGCGGTTGGCGCAATTCCACTGGATGCCAATGGCGCCGAGATCGACGACCTCGTCACCGCCGAGGACTTCGCGTTCTATGGAACTACCGACTACGCCGGCGTTGTCATGACGGGTTCGGGCAACCTCACCTTGGAGACTGAAGTTCCATCACTTCCAGAATTCCGCACAATCAGCAACGGAAACGGTGCGGGCCTGGGCGTTATGCCGATGCTGGCTCTGGCTACCGTGCTTGTCGCTGCGGCTGCCGCCGTCGCCACTCGCCGCTCCGGACTCACCGCCTGATTCCACCGACGGTGGGCACGCCCAGCCGGGTCCGTTGACGGGGAACTGAGCTGGCTTATTCGCCGGTGAAGTTGGGGGTTCTTTTTTCAACAAATGCTGCGGCCGCCTCGCGGTGGTCGCTGGTGCCCATGGTCCACACCATGTCTTCGGCCTCCCGGTCAAGCGCCGTCGCAAGATCCACCAGAACGGCCCGGTTGATGTTCTGCTTCATCCGGGTCATGGCCAGCGGGGCGCGCCGCCCCAGGGCCCGGCACCATTCCAGCGCGTCGAGCTGAAACGCCTGGGGGTCAGCCGCAGGCAGGACCTGGTTGACCAGACCGAGGTCCAGTGCCTCCTGGGCGCTGAGGCGAGGAGAAAGGAAGTACAGCTCTTTGGCTTTCGACGGACCCAGGAGCTGCGTGAGAAACCAGCTGCCGCCGAAGTCGCCAGAGGCCCCGACGTTGGCGAAAGCGGTAACGAAAATGGCCTGCTCGTGGGCCAACCGAATGTCGGTGGCCAACGCCAGGGACAGGCCGGCACCCGCAGCGGGGCCGGGGATCGCCGCAACAATGGGCTTGGAATACTCCCACATGGCCAACGACGTGGCTCGTTGCCGGTCAGCCAGATACGCAACCTGTTCCGGTCCGCTCGCTGGTCGGCCAGCGCGGGGCTCGCCGGTCTGATTCGACTGGTTCATGGCCTTGACGTCGCCGCCGGCGTTGAACGCTCCCCCTTCGCCGGTGAGCATGACGGTGTGAACCTCATCGTCGGCGGAAAAGTGCGCCAGTGCATGGTCGATGCCGTAGTACATCTCGTCAGCCAGCGCGTTGCGACGCTCGGGGCGATTGAAGCTCATGACGCCAACGTTGTCGTGGACTGCGGCCAGCAACAGCGGCGTTTCGGTTTCGACCGCAGTCGCCGGTGACGGTAGCCAGTCAGGGATGGATGACACAGGAGCTCCTTTGGGGTGATGCTTGCTCCCGCGACAGTAACGGGGTCACCGATGGTCCTTCACCGACGTGCGCTCGTACCAACCGTCGCGACTCACCACGTGGCCAGCCGCCATCAGTAGCTGGAGCTGTCCCGCAATCAGCGATGCGGAGAGTCCAGTTCTGGCAGCCAATCGATCAACGGTCTGTGACTGCCACCCCAATGCATCCAGCACCTTTGCGCCAGTCCGGTCTGTCTGGGCGCCAACCGCATCACGCGTGATCTCCTCAGACATGCACCCCGGCGGCAAGCCGGGAGTAATCAGACCGAGAGCTTCCAGAACATCAGAGGGCGAGCAATATGGATGGGCGCCGTCAGCCAACAACCGATTGGTGCCCACTGAGGCCACGCTGCGGATGGGTCCCGGCACGGCGAAGACGGGTCGATCGCGTTCCAACGCCGCATCCACCGTGTACATCGACCCGCCGGTGGCTGGCGACTCCACGACCACGACCACATCAGACAGCCCGGCGATGATCCGATTTCGGGCAGGGAACATCCACCGTTGCGGTGCGATCCCCATCGCCTGCTCGGTGACCAGCAGTCCATGGGCCACCACGTCGGTCCATAGACCTGCGTTTCTCCGGGGGTAGACAACGTCAGCGCCGCCACCAACAACGGCAATAGGCACACCCCCATGCTGCAAGGTTCCGGCATGCGCGGCCGCGTCGATACCAATGGCCAGACCCGATACGACACCTACCCCGGCCTGCCCCAGTGCGGCGCCCAACTCAAACGCGACATCTCGCCCATACCGGGTGCACCGCCGCGTCCCCACGATGCCAACGGTCGGCTGCGCCAAAGCCTGCTGGGTGCCCCGCCAAAAGAGGATCTCCGGTGGTTCAGGATCATTGACAAGTCGTTGGGGGTAGCCGTTGTCCGCCCGCATGGCCCATTGCACTTTGGCCCGCCAATGTTGATCCCGCGTCTCTGCGGGGTCCACCAGCGCGGAGGCGTCGTACCAGTCGTTGAGCACCTCTCCGGGCACCGTTACCTGCAACGGTTGACGACTGCGTATCCGTTGCCACGCCAGGCATGGTCCCCACCGGTCGATGAGGTGACGAAGCCGTCGCGGTCCCATCTTCGGAAGCATGGTCAGCGCCAGAAGGTGGCCACACTCGCCGTCAGAACAGGCCTCGATCACGTCACCAGTGCGGCCGACATCACGCCGAAGGTCGAATGACATGGGACACCTCCACCTGATCCAGGACGACCGGAGCGGCCCGATACGCAAGTGACTCGGCCACGCTTTCGAGCGACAGCGACACGGGCACCGATCCCGCTTCGCCCCCGCCGCCATCGGCCCGGACGGCAGCAAGGTCCGCGATGGTCAAGGCAACGGCGCGTACCCGAGTAAGCCCCCGAGCCGACAACCGACCATTGGTCAGCGCGTGCCGAAGCAGGTTCTCCGCTTCCAGCGACAGCGGCGCCAGCCGTTCGAGTTTGGACGCGTCCAGGTCTGCATTGCAGCGCACGCCCCGCAGCTCCGCCCGTTCCCGAGCCATGCGGACTCGTTCGCCAACCAGCGAAGACCGCTCCCCCGGGGTGCGACGAATGAGGAGTTCTGGGTCGGGCCGATGGACATGCACCCGCAGATCAAAGCGATCAAGGAGCGGACCAGACAACCGGCGGGCGTACCGGGCCCGGGCTGCATCACTGCACCGGCAGCCGTCCGGCCCTCCGAGGTGACCGCAGGGGCACGGATTCATGGCGCCCACCAACAAGAAGTCCGCAGGGAACGATGCGGTACCCACGGCTCGGCTGACACGAATCACGCCCTCCTCCAAAGGCTGACGCAACGCGTCCAGCACCGACGGCGAAAACTCACCCATCTCATCGAGAAACAGGACCCCGCCGTGCGCACAACTGATTTCACCCGGCCGAAGCCCCCGCGTTCCGCCACCGACCAACGCGGCGGTTGACGCGGAATGATGCGGTGCACGAAATGGCGGTTGGCTGACAAGGCCGCCATGGGGCAACCGAATCCCGGCAACCGAATGAACCTTGGTTGCTTCCACCGCCCGCTCATGATCAAGCGGCGGCAACAGACCGGGTAACCGTTTGGCCAGCATTGTCTTGCCGGCCCCTGGCGGTCCAACCATCAACAGGTTGTGGCCACCGGCAGCCGCAACCTCCAACGCGGCCCGCGCAAATGGCTGGCCGGCCACATCCGCCATATCTGCGACGACCGCTTCGATTTCCGGGGGCGGCCCACAAACGGGATCCAGCCATGGCGCATCACCGCGAAGAGACGCCAACAAATCAAGCAGTGACGAAGCCGACCGCACCTTCAGCAGCGACCCCACATTTGCCTCCGACGCGGCCTCGTCCGCGACCACCGCGTACTCGGCCCCGCACGACGCCGCGGCGGCCGCCAGGGACAACGTTCCCGGAACGCGCCGCAGCGATCCATCCAAGCCCAGCTCCGCCACAAACGCCATGCCTTCCACCAGCTTTGCCGGTAGCTCACCGGCGGCCACCAGAATCCCAATGGCAATCGCCAGATCCAAACCGGAGCCGACCTTTGGCACCCCGGACGGCGCCAGGTTCACCGTGATGCGGCGACCCGGCCACGAACATCCACTGGATAGCAGTGCGGCCCGGACCCGGTCTCGGGCCTCTCGACAGCTTGCATCCGGCAGCCCGACAACATTGAACGCCGGTAGACCCGACGCTACATGAACCTCAACAACGACCGACTGGCCCGAGATGCCTCGAACTGTGGCCGAAGGAACAGACGCCAACACGGCACCCTCCCCATCCTGTGCCAGCCCGGTGAAGGGCGGACATGGAGCTGACTCTCAGGGGAAGTTGGTGATCAAGGTAGGCAGAGGCAGTGACAGTTTCGCCCGACCTCGGCCAAAGCGCCGGGGAGCGCTCAGAGAACCTCCCGGGCATACCGTGACACTGCCTCGATCTCATCGGCCGCGAGCTTGTCTGAAAACGCAGGCATCCGACCACCGATGCCGTTGGCAATCAGCGACGTTTGGACGTTGATTTCCGGGTACTTGGCCAGCAGTCGACCCTCGTGGATACGGGCCCCAACCCCACCGCTCCCATCGCGATCGTGACACGACACGCAGTGTTCGGCGTAGACGGCCCGACCATCAACCAGTACCGGGTCCGCTACGCCGCTGGCGTTGACGGGGACTTGCGGCGGCGTGCCCGGAGCACAGGCGGTAAGGGCCAGCAGGACACTGGCCAGTGCAACAAGCATCAGACCACTGGGCAGAGAACGCAATTTGGGCATCAGTTCCGACGATACTGGGACGGTGCGGCTTGGCCGCTGTTCGCCACGACCACTGTGAGATTTGCACCGCCATGACACGCAACCGCCATAGGACACGCAACCGCCATAGGACACGCAACCGCCATAGGACATGTCACCGCCCTGGGACACGCAACCGCCATGGGATTTGACCCCAACCGAAAGCACCGCACCACGCGCTTCGACTACTGGTATGTGGGCCTTGGTGTTGTTGTGTGCGCCGGTCTGCTTCTGTGGGCACTCTTCGGGTAGCCGGGATCACCAGAATCATGAGCCGAAAGCCCGATATGTGGGACGACGCCGAAGTCCGACACATTCAGCCCTACGACGCGCACAAGACCTATCTGTGTCCGGGCTGCAACCGAGACATCCCGCCCCGAACCTTCCACACGGTCGCCGTGCCGTTGGAAGCCGCCGACCTCCGTCGCCACTGGCACAATGGCTGCTGGCGCAATCGCCATCGGCGCGGCCCCCGCCGGTAGCAGCTGACCAGCAATCGACGGTCCGGTCGTTATCGACCGGTCGTTGCCGGTCCACATCTTCGGGTTGAACCGCTCGCTGTTGTTCTTTGCGATGTTGAGCAGGCTTTATGGCGGCCACCCGCCGCCGATGCCGCTTCCTTGCGCTCGGACGTCCAACAGACGACCCAAACCGTCAGTGCCAGTCCCTACGGTCGACGTCATGACAACTCGTTCACCAGAAGTGACATCGCAGAACATGATGGGTCGGCGAGGAGAAGACCTCGCTGTGGCCTGGTACGAACAAGAGGGGCTGGCCATTGTTGACCGTAACTGGCGTAACGGCCGCCACGGCGAACTGGACATCGTGGCGCAAATGCTTCGTCACGACCGCAGCGGAACGCGCATGGTGACCGTGTTTGCCGAAGTGAAGACGCGGGCAACCAACGCGTTTGGTGAGCCGTCAGAAGCCGTCGGGTGGAAGAAACAGCGGCGCATCCGACAACTGGCAGCCGTGTGGCTGATGCAGCATCCCTACGACGGGGCGCGCGATGTCAGATTCGATGTGGTCTCGATTGTCGGCCGGAAGGTCGACGTCATTGCCGGGGCCTTCTAGTGAGCTCCCCGCGGTCGCCCAGCCGAGGAGTTACCAGTCGCGCTTTTCTTTGACCTTCGCGGCCTTGCCCACGCGGTCCCGCAGGTAGTACAGCTTGGCTCGACGAACATCGCCCCTGGTCACTCGTTCGATCTTCTCGATCGTTGGCGAGTGGGTGGGAAACGTACGCTCCACGCCAACGCCGTAGCTGAGCTTGCGGACCGTGAAGGTCTCTCGGATGCCGGCGCCCTGGCGCTTGAGAACGGTGCCTTCGAAGACCTGCGTCCGCTCTTTGCTGCCCTCGATCACGCGCACGTGCACCTTTACGGTGTCGCCGGCGCCGAACTCGGGCACGTCCTCGCGCAGGTTGGCTTGATCGATGAAGTCAGTGGTGTGCATGGCACAGTCTCCCGAAGGGCAAACAGTTACGAAACCGCTCAAATACGAAACCGTCATGCTAACGGTGGTTTTGACCGGATACTCAAACCTGGTGCGGTCACGGGCTTTGATGCTCCGCCGTTGCTCGCGCAGGGGCTACCACCCCTACAGGTCGAATTCGTCCAGCAGCTTCTGGTCGCCGGCGCTGATGCCACCGCGCTTTTGAATCAGCTCGGGGCGACGTTCCAAGGTACGGGCCAACGCCTGGGCGCGGCGCCATCGATCCACCTTGCTGTGGTCACCGGAGCGAAGAACTGCCGGAACGTCCATGTCCCGAAATGATGCTGGCCGCGTGTAGTGCGGATATTCCAACAACCCGTCAGAGAACGACTCGTCGCGGGCCGAAAGATCATTGCCCATGACGCCGGGGATCAGGCGAGTCACTGCTTCAATGACCACCAGCGCCGCTACTTCTCCCCCACCGAGGACGTAGTCGCCGATGCTGATCTGGCCGTCGGTCAGTGTGGTGAGGACTCGTTCATCCACACCCTCATACCGACCACACAGCAGGGAGAACCCATCGCCAGCCGCCAGTTCTTCGGCCTTGGCCTGGTTGAAGGTTTCACCTGCAGGGCCCAGCATGAAAAGCGGTCGCGGCGGGTTGGCGCCTTCGATGCTGGCGAACAGCGGCTCGGGCATCATGACCATGCCGGCCCCACCGCCAAAGGGCGCATCGTCGACGGCGCGGTGCCGGCCGGTTGCGGAGTCGCGAAGGTCATGGGTAGTGAGGGTTACAAGTCCGTCGGTCTGGGCTTTGCCCAGCAGGCTTTCGGACGCGAACCCGGCGATCAGGCCGGGAAAGATGGTGAAGACGTCAATCCTCATCGGTTTCGCTCCCGGCGGGGAGTACGCGGTCATCGGACTCGTCCATGAACGTCAGAAGACCGTCCGGTGGGTCCACCACGATGCCCGCCTCCGTCAGTTCAACAAAGAACGTAAGCGGAATGAGGCCACCGTCTTCAAGTACCAACAGGTCGCTGGCCGGGTTGTCCTGAACCGCTTCGGTGTGACCCAGCAATGTGCCGTCGATGTCAAAGACGTCCACGTCGATCAGGTCGTGCACCCACAACGTGTCGGGATCGTCAATCGGCGGTGCGGTGAGCAACTTGCCGCGGAGGGTCTCGGCCCGCTCCCGGCTGGCATAGCCCTCGAAGAGCACCAGAAACTTGTGCTGGTGCGGCCGGGACGAGACGACGGTCAGCTCTTCACCATCAGCAAAGAGCACGGCGCCCGAGTTCAACCGCTCGGTCCGGTCGCTCAAAAGCGAAACGACCACATCTCCTCGAAGCCCGTGGGCTTTGGAGATGCGGCCGATTTCAAGGTGCTGATCTGTCATGGGGATGTTTCGGCACCGGCCGAAACTCCAATTTGTGACGCAGGCACAGAGCCTTTATTGGTCGACGAACTCGACGTCGACTTCACAATCGTCGATCACTGCTGCGGCCCGCACCAGGGTGCGGATCGAGTGGGCCACGCGACCGCGCTTGCCGATCACTCGACCCATATCGCCGTCACCAACGCGTACGTCGAGGCGAATCTTGTCACCGGAGTCGTCGGTATCGATGTGTACCTCATCGGGCTGTTCAACAACCGACTTCACAATATGCTCAAGGAGCTCACGAGCCGATTCCGCGGGAAGGACGTTGGGGTCGCTCATGCGTCATCACCTTCGGCCGGAGCCTCTACAGCAGCAGCCTCTTCAGCCGGAGCTTCTTCAGCAGCAGCCTCTTCAGCCGGAGCCTCTTCAGCCGGAGCCTCTTCGGCTGGAGCCGCGGCTGCTTCAGCCGCGGCAGCTTTGGCCTCTGCGGCTTCTTCAGCAGCAGATTCTTCCTTCTCCATCTGCTTCTTGGACTTCTTGGTGGGCTTGGCCACATACGCGGCCGGAGCCGCTTCGCCGGAGAACTCGCTCCAGGCGCCGGAGATGGTGAGAAGCTTCTTGACCCGAGCGGTCGGCTGCGCACCAACACTGAGCCAGTGCACTGCACGGTCATTCTTGACCTCGATGACCGAAGGCTCAGCCCGCGGATCGTAGGTACCGAGAATTTCGATGAATCGACCATCACGCGGCGAACGTGAGTCCGCGGCGACCAGCCGGTAGGTCGGCTGCTTCTTTTTGCCCATTCGCATGAGCCGGAGCTTGACTGCCACTGCTTCTTTGTTCCTTCTGGTGAACAGGCGAAGGATTTGCGCCTGTTATGGAGCTTGCTGTTCGATTGATGTTGTTCGCTGAAATGTTCGCATCGCAGAGGAAGCCGCCACAGCAGATCGCTCATCGATTCTTGAGCGATGGCGAAACGAACCGCATAAGTGTGCCGCGGAATTCGGGAGAATCAATCCTCTTGGGGCTCGATTCCCGGAAATCCCATTTCTTCCAGTTCTTTCATCAGGTCAGCCGGATTGGGCATCTTGTTCACTCCGGGGAGCTGAAGACCGGCTTTTGCGGCTGCGGCCCGGGATGTCGTGACTCGTCCGCCCTTCTTGCCCTTCTTGGCCTTTTTGCGGGTCCGACTCATGGCTTTGGTGCCCATGCCGCCCATGCGCTTCATCATTGTCTGCATCTGGCTGAACTGTTTGATGAGCTGGTTGACCTCGTTGGGAAGGGTGCCGCTGCCGGTCGCAATTCGTTCCCGTCGGGAACCGTCGATGATCGATGGATTGGCGCGTTCCTCGGCCGTCATCGACCGAATGATGGCTTCAACCTGACCAACCTGCTTGTCTTCGATCTCCACATCACGGATCTCTTTGGGTACACCGGGCATCATGCCCAACAGGCCGCTGATCGGACCCATCTTTTTGATTTGCTGCATCTGGATCAGAAAGTCGTCGAGCGTGAACTGCCCGTCGAACATCTTGGTTGCAGCGGCTTCGGCCTCGTCCTTGTCGTAGTTCTCCTCGGCCTTTTCGATCAGGGTGAGCATGTCGCCCATGCCCAGGATCCGGCCAGCCAGACGGTCGGGATGGAACTGATCGAAGTCTTCGAGCTTCTCGCCGGTTGAGGCGAACGCGATTGGGCGGCCCACAACCTCTTTCACCGACAGCGCGGCGCCGCCACGAGCATCACCGTCAAGTTTGGTCAGGATCACGCCGGACAACGCCAACTTCTGGTGGAACGCTTCGGCGGTGGTGACCGCGTCCTGTCCGGTCATCGCATCGATGACCAGGAAGGTGTAGTCGGGCTCAACCGCATCAGAGATGGCTCGAACCTCGTCCATCAGATCCTCATCGATGGCCAGGCGACCAGCGGTATCCACAATGACCACGTCACGCCCCAGGTGCTCGGCTTCGGCCATGGCGTTCCGGGCACAGGTGACGGGGTCGGTGTCTTCGCTGTACACCGGCACCTGCACCTGTAATCCAAGGGTCCGCAGTTGCTTGACGGCGGCCGGTCGCTGGAGGTCAGCGCCAACCATCATCACGTTGCGACCCTGGCTCTTGAACCAGCGCGCCAGCTTGGCGGTATTGGTGGTCTTACCCGCACCCTGCAGGCCCGCCATCAGCACCACCGTCGGCGGCTTCGACGCGAAGGTGATCTTCATTGTCTCGCCGCCGAGCGTCTGAATCAGCTCTTCGTGAACAATCTTGATGACCTGTTGGGCCGGGTTGAGCGCCTTGTGGACCTCCGAGCCCACGCAGCGTTCTTTGACCCGGTCCCGGAAGCCTTTGACGACGTTGAAGTTCACGTCGGCCTCAAGCAGGGCGGTACGAATTTCTTTCAGAACGTCGTCGACATCGGCTTCCTTCAGCGTTCCTTTGCCGCGGATGCCGCTGAAAATGCCGTCAAGACGATCGGATAACGATTCAAACATGAGTTGTGAAGCCTATCGGTGCCGGGTTGGTGGGGACGTAACGATCCGGCCGTCGGTCGAAGGGGCAAGGGCGGGCTCAGCAGCCGCCGACTCAACGGCGGGTTCGGTGTCGGCTGAACTCCGGTTGGGTTTCGCAATGCTGACCGAAGACGGGGCGCTGACCACCGCTTCGGCTTTGGAGCGGAGGCGAAGCCGCTTGCTGGTTGTGGCGTCGGTCAACTCGGTCGATCTGGCCGTCTGCTTGTCCGACAGCGCTGCCTCTTTCTGGGACCGAGCCGTCTTGGCTTCGGATCGAGAAGTTCGGGCGTTTGCCTTTGCTGCCCGCTTCGCGGCCTTGTGATCCGCCTCAGCTTTGCGGTCGGCCTTCCTGGCTGATCTGGCCTCGATCTTGGAAGCGCGCTTGGCCTGTCTGGCCGCCTTGACTGCGGCCTTGGCATCGCGGTCGGCCGCCTTCGACTCTCGCTGAGACTGCTTCACTGTCTCCGCTTCCTTGCGGGCTGCAGATTTTGCGTCTCGCTTGGCAGCGTCCGCGTCGCGCTTGGCGGCCCTGGCCTCAGCCTTCGAGGCCCTGGCCTTCACCTTCTCCGCACGGCGGGCGAGCTTCGCATCAGCCTTCGCGCTGCGCCGGGCTGCCTTCGCGTCAGCCTTCAACACCTTCGCATCGCGCTTGGCCGCCTTCGCATCAGCCTTCGCGCCGCGCCTGGTCGCCTTCGCATCAGCCTCCGCGCCGCGCCTGGCCGCCTTCGCATCAGCCTCCGCGCCGCGCCTGGCCGCCTTTACATCAGCCTCCGCGCCGCGCCTGGCCGCCTTCTCATCAGCCTCCGCGCTGCGCTTGGCCACCTTCGCATCGCCTTTGGGCGTCTTGGCGCGCTTGGCCACCTTCTCATCAGCCTCCGCGCCGCGTTTGGTCGCCTTCGCATCGCCTTTGGGCGTCTTGGCGCGCTTGGTCGCCTTCGCATCAGCCTCTGCGCCGCGCCTGGTCGCCCTCGCGTCGCGCTTGGCTGCCTTCCCATCAGCCTCTGCGCCGCGCCTGGTCGCCTTCGCGTCGCGCTTGGCTGCCTTCCCATCAGCCTCTGCGCCGCGCCTGGTCGCCTTCGCGTCCGACTTTGCGTCGCGCTTGTCAACCTTGGCGTTCGCTTTGGCCGCCTTCGCATCAGCCTTCGCGCTGTGCCTGGTCGCCTTCGCGTCCGACTTTGCGTCGCGCTTGTCAACCTTGGCGTTCGCTTTGGCCGCCTTCGCACCGGCTCGGGCCTTGCGTTTGGTCGCTTTGGCAGCCTTGCGCTTGACTCGGCCCGTCAGCGGCGAAAGCGGCTCCATGCCCACCAACTGCTGCGGGGTCATTCCGGTCATGTCGAAGAACCGGGTGACAGATGAACTGGGGACCTTCGGTCCTTTGTCTTTGGCCATGCTGGAGACCTCTCAGGTGGGGTTGGAGAAACAGTCGAAGGACGGCATCCCGCTCATGCGAACAAGGCGTCGACAAACTCGTTGGGGTCGAACTCCACCAGATCCGCAATCCCCTCGCCGAGACCCACCAGCTTCACCGGGATACCAAGTTCGGACTGAATGGCCAGCACGATGCCGCCCTTGGCTGACCCGTCCAGTTTGGTCAACACGACGCCGGTGACATCCACCGCCTCCGTGAAGACCTTGGCTTGCACCAACCCGTTTTGACCGGTGGTGGCGTCAATGACCAGAAGTACCTCGGTCACCTGACCAGCGCCTTTGCCCGCCACCCGCTTGAGCTTGCGCAACTCTTCCATCAGATTCGTCTTGTTGTGCAATCGGCCGGCGGTGTCCGCCATCACCAAGTCGGCATTTCGGGAAGATGCGTGCTCAACCGCATCGAAAATCACCGAGCTTGGGTCGGCGCCTTCGGCGCCTCGGATGAAGCCCGCTTCGGCTCGAACAGCCCAAGTTTCCAACTGTTCAGCTGCGGCAGCCCGGAACGTATCGCCGGCGCCAAGGACCACCGAGCGACCGGCCTCAACTTCCCTCTTGGCCAGCTTGCCAATCGTGGTGGTCTTGCCCACGCCGTTCACGCCAACGAACATCCAGATGGCGGGCGAACCGTCGCCCTGCAATGAGATGTCGAAGCCGGATGCTTCGGCGATCATCTCTGCTTTGAGGACCTCCATCATCTCGGCCGGTTCCTTGATGGACTCAGCTTTCACGCGGTCTTTCACCCGATCCAACATCGCCATGGTCGTTGGGACGCCCACATCAGCCGAAATGAGTGCCTCTTCCAGTTCTTCCCAGGTGTCATCGTCGATGACCGATCGGCCAAGAACCGATCCGAAGTAGCCCGAGACCGTGCCGCGGGCTTTGGACAACCGGTCCCGAAACGACGGCTTTTTCGGTGGCTCCGGTTCCGGCTCAACCTCAGGCTCCCGCTCAAGGACCGCAGTTGAACCAGCAGCTTCGCTGGCGTCAGATACGGCGCCCGGTTCAGCCGACGGCTCAATGTGATCCTGCACCCTTGGGGCAGGTTCAACAGTGCGGCGGCCGCGAAGAAGCGCAAAGCCAACCCCGGCCAGCAGCAGCAGGCCAACGACAATCAAAATCACAAGCAGTGCAATGGACATCAGACTGCCGACTCTATCTTTACCGGGCGAAACGGGCGATGGCCGGGCCCTGACCGCAGGGGCCCACCGCCCTGGAGAAGGTCAGCGAGTTTCCAGTTCCACATCCAAGCGCATGAATTCGCCGTCGCGATAGAGCTCCACTGGCAGAGGAACGCCGGCTTCGCTGAGTCGAACCACCCCCGCCAGGTCTTCGAAGTCGCTGAGCGGTACGCCGTCGAAACGGGTAAGCCGATCGCCGATCTCAATTCCTGCCAGATCAGCCGCTCCGCCCAAGGTCACCGAGGTCACCCGGGCACCGGGTTCGCCGAGCTGGAAATCCACGGACCGCTCAGTTGCGACTCCCAACAAACTGGGTTGGACCGGATCACCGGCGATGATGCCGTTGGCCACAAGCTGGATGATGTCGCTGGGAATGGCGAAGCCGATGCCAATGTTGCCCGAGGCCGTTCCGTTCAGTGTTCCGGTGCTGCGGATCAACGTATTCATCCCGATGACGGCGCCGGTGATGTCAGCGAGCGCACCCCCGCTGTTGCCGGGATTGATGGGCGCATCGGTCTGGATCATGGGCACCACGGTATTGGACTGCTGATTCTGATCGCTGGCCACGGGCCGCCGCGTGGAGCTGACGATGCCGGCGGTGACGGTCTGGTCGTAGCCGAAAGGGCTGCCAATGGCGATGGCGGTTGCTCCGGCCCGCAATTCCGCCACATTGGCAAACTGGGCCACGACAAGGTCTTCTTCGGACGGCTCGACCTTGACCACCGCAACGTCGGTCTCTGGGTCGGTGCCAACAACGATGCCTTCAATCCGGCTGCCGTCCTGGAAGATCACGGTGACCGTGGCGCTTTCGCCAACGACGTGGGCGTTGGTCACAACGTGACCCGCGGCGTCGTACACAATGCCCGAACCACTTCCGCCCACGTTGTCCGAGATCTGCACGACCGAAGGGCTGAGGACCTCCGCCACGTCGGCAATGGGTTCGAGGGAACCGGCGAGGGCGGAATTGGCGGTCACGGTGGTGGTGGAACCGGAGTTGGAAGCCTCTTCGGCCCCGACCACTTCCGGCGCGGGCGCCGCCGAGGTGGCAGCGGTGGTGTCAGCCGAAGTATCGGTCTGGGAAGTATCGGTCTGGGCAGACGTAGCGGTGTCACGCTCTGCGATCTCAACGTCGGTCGACGCAGCGGTGTCGGTGGTCTCGCCATCATCGCCCCGCAGCTGCGACCCAATGAAGAAGCCACCAACAACCAACGCCAGACCGGCCGTCACCAGACCAAGCCACTTCCCAATGCCCCGCTTGGCCGGTGGCTCGGCGGGTGGAATGTGGGAAAAGTTGTACTCCTGCGCAGACAAGCCCCCTCCCGACCGTGCCGGAACTGGGGTGTTCCACAGGTCAGACCCTGCCGACTGTGGAACCGACGCGGACGGAGCCGCAATCGTGGGCCCCGGGAAGGTCGGCGCAACCGACGGGGCCGAGTCCCTGGGCGAAGGGGAACCGAACTTGAAAGTCACACCGTCGCTCGGCGGGGCCGGCTGATCGGCTGAGGTGAAGTCAGTACCCGCCGAGGAACGGGTGTCCGTCGCACCGGCGTCGCCCCAAAGGGCGCTCGGGCGACCATCGATCGATGGCGGGGCAACTGGTGCGCCGGATGCGTCGGCCCTCCAACCGGACCGGGCCTCGTTCAGGGCCGCTTCGGCTGCTTCTTCTTTCGGTTGCTCAAACACGATTCTGGACCTCGGGGTCTCGGTCGGTGATTTCGGCTGACAGTTCAAGAGTACGGGGGCGAATTAAACCCGCCGTAAGGAAACCGTGAAAGAAGACAAAAGTTCCCACGTCACCCAAATGGGAGAGAAGGTTCCATTGACTCAGGATCGAGGAGCGACGGCCTCGACCCCGTCAACGGCGGGAACCGCAGGAACTTCGCCGGTCAAACCGGTGCGGTGCTGTCCCGCCCCGGCAATGGCCGCCAAGCTCAACTGCATCGTGTCGACGTTGGGATCCGAAGTCACCAGCGCCGGAAGCCAAATGGCAAAGGTCGCGCCGCGGCCGGGTTCGGACAGGACGCGAACTTCGCCGCGGTGGCCTTCGGCAATCTGACGAACAATGGCCAGACCGAGCCCCGACCCTTTGGCATGTTGGTCGGGGTTGACGCTCACGCCGCGTTGAAAAACCCGCTCAATGTTCGCTTTGTCGATGCCCGGCCCCTGATCCTCAACGCCGATCCACACCCAACCAGCTTCCTGCCCCGCAGCGACGCGGATCATCGAGTCGGTGGGCGCAAACCGCACCGCGTTGGCCAGAAGATTTCCCACCGCCTGTTCAAGACTGTCCACGTCGCCCATCACCCACAGTCCCGGGGTGGCCACCGAGGAAATCGAACAGCCCGATGCTTCGGCCACGCCGCCGAAGTCTTCGGCCATGTCGAAGACCAGCTGACTGACGTCCACCGCCTCTTCGACGGTCGGGGTGGTGTCCTGTCGGGCGTAGACGAGCATGTCGTCAACCAAGCGGATCATGCGGTCAGCCTGGCGGGAGACAACGTCGGTGGTGCGCTTGTAGTCGTCCATGGTCGAGCCCGGATCCGATGTGGTGACCTCAAGATTGGTACGAATCACCGCCAGCGGGTTGCGCAGCTCATGCGATGCCTCGTGGATCAGTCGCCGCTGGCCAGCGAAGGCCTGATCGAGGCGAACCAACATGTCATCGAAGGTGTCAGCCAGCTGGCGGAGCTCGTCATCGGGGCCGCCAAGGGCAATGCGCCGTGACAAGTCGGTGGCGGTGATGTTCTTGGCTACCGAAGTAATGCGTCCAATCGGGGCCAGCACCCGACCGGCCACAAACCAGCCAACCGCCATGCTGGTGAAGAACAGGAACCCCAGCGCCGCAAACGAATAGCGCTGCAGGGTCTGCAAGGCCTGACTCTTGGCTCGGGCATCCACTTCGGCCAGGAAGGAGTCATCGTCAAAGACAATGGCACCGGGGGCCAGCTCCAGCGCTGCGTGGAGGCTGCGGGACAGGCCCCAGTAGATAAGGCCAACCACGATGGACGCCAGTCCAAACAACATCACCGAATACAGCGCAGCAACGCGGAACCGGATGGACTGCGTCCACACCGGCATCTTCAAACCCTTCACCCCAGGCACCGCCTAGTCCTCGGCCGCCGGATCGATCAGCCGATAGCCCGAACCAATCACCGTCTCAATGGGCGAGTCCACACCTTCGGGACCGGCCGCGTTGAGTTTGCGGCGCAACGTACCCACCGTCACCCGGACCGTGTTGGTGAACGGATCTGCATTTGCGTCCCACACGTGTTCCAGAAGCTCTTCCTGACTGATCACCCGGTCTGGATAGGTGACGAAGTAGCGGAGCAGCGCAAACTCCTTGGCGGTCAGGGCCACTTCGCTCCCGCCGCGGGTGGCCCGATGGCGGGCGGTGTCCACGACGATGTCGCCGATGCGAACCAGAGCGCTCGAGGCCGAGGAGTCACGACGCAGGAGCGTGCGCACCCGGGCCGACAATTCTGCAAAGGCGAACGGCTTGACCAGATAGTCATCCGCGCCGTGGTCAAGACCGGCCACCCGGTCCGACACATCCGCTCGGGCGGTCAACATCAGCACCCGCGGGGCGCTGCCGTGAGGAGGATTGAGGCGGAGTTCCCGGCAGACATCCAGTCCGTCCATGCCCGGCATTGTCAGGTCCAGGCACACCAGGTCGTACGGCGTTTCCCAAGCTCTGTCCAGGGCGTCCTCGCCGGAGTGCGCCAGATCGACCGCATACCCCTCACGACGAAGACCACGCGCCACCGCTTCGGCCAATTCTTCCTCGTCGTCAACAACCAATACACGCACGCTCTCAGGCTAGAGCACGGTGTTGATTGTTTGGCCTCGCATACGCTCCGCCAAAGCGTTCCACGCAGAGTCCATTGTTTGGCCTCGCATACGCTCCGCCAAAACGTTCCACGCAGAGTCCATTGTTTGGCCTCGCATACGCTCCGCCAAAGCGTTCCACGCAGAGTCCACTGTTTGGCTTCGCATACGCTCCGCCAAAACGTTCCACGCAGAGTCCATTGTTTGTCCTCGGATCCGCTGTCAGGACGCGGGTGGTTGCCCCGGGGTCACAGTAATGATTCACAGTAATGATTGGGCAAGATCCCCGCCGGTGCGTCCAGTCCGTTGGTGACCGGCCTTACGATGGGCGGATGCCTATCAATCCTTGGGGTTCGAGCCAGCCCGATGGGACCGAGGACATCAACGCCGCCGCGTCCACGTCCCAACCCCCGCCACCCATTCCGCCGCCGCCGGCCCCCGCTCCCCTGCCAAGGACTCCCGCCACCATCAGTGCTCCGACGCCTCCAAGTCCTGAGCTCACCGGCGCGTCAAGCGAAATCGAATCCGCCATGTTCGAAGTCAAGCGGGTGATCGTTGGCCAGAACCGCATGCTCGAGCGCATGGTCATCTGCCTTCTGGCCGGCGGACACTGCCTGCTCGAAGGTGTGCCCGGCATCGCCAAGACGCTCGCCGTCGAAACGCTCGCCAAAGTTGTTGGCGGAAGCTTCGTACGCATCCAGTTCACGCCTGACCTCTTGCCGGCGGACATCGTCGGTACCCGCATCTGGCGCGCTTCCACCGAGACCTTTGACATTGAGCTTGGACCGATCCTCGCCAACTTCGTACTGGCCGACGAAATCAATCGCGCCCCGGCCAAAGTCCAGTCGGCGCTGCTGGAAGCCATGGCCGAGAAGCAGGTCAGCGTTGGCGGCCAGACCTTCCCGATGCCGTCACCGTTCCAGGTGCTCGCCACGCAGAACCCCATTGAATCCGAAGGCGTCTACCCCCTTCCGGAAGCACAGCGAGACCGATTCCTCATGAAGATCGTCGTGGACTATCCGAGTCCTGGCGAGGAGGTCGAGATCGTTCAGCGCATGGGAGTTTCCCCTCCCCACGCCGACCAGGTTCTTTCGCTCGACCGATTGGTCGCCATGCAGGAGCAGGTGAAGGCGGTGTACGTCGACCCGAACGTGGTCGAATACGCGGTGAGTCTCACGTTGGCCACGCGCCATCCCAGCATGTTCGAGCTCGACGATCTCGGTGAACTGATCTCCTACGGCGCCAGTCCTCGCGCCAGCTTGGGCCTGGTGGCTGGTGCTCGGGCCATGGCCTTTCTTCGCGGCCGCAACTACGCCCTGCCCCAGGACGTGTTTGATGTGGCGCCAGAAATTCTGCGGCACCGGATTGTCCTGTCGTACGAGGCTCTCGCTCGCGAAGTTGCCGCCGACGACGTTGCTGCCCGCATCCTGTCGACGGTCCCGGCGCCACGCGTGACCGCCAGCCAGGACCCCACGGCTGCGGCCAGCTGACCTCCGCCTGCCCATGAGCGTCTTCCGCCGATCCACAACTGAGGTGGCCGCCGCCTCTGATGCCTCTGGTACGGGCGCGCTGATCCACCCCTGGTTGGATCGACAAGCCTCGGCGCAGAGCGTGCTGGCAAAACTCGAGCTCGATGTGCGGATGAGACTGGACGGCCTGCTTCACGGGGACTATCGCGGCCTGGTTCCGGGTCATGGATCCGAAGCCGGCGAGACCCGGCGCTACGAACCGGGCGACGACGTTCGGCGCATCGACTGGAACGTCACCGCCCGCATGCAGGACCCCCACATCCGTCAGACGATTGCGGACCGCGAGCTGGAGACGTCGGTGGCCGTGGACCTCAGCCCCAGTCTTGACTTTGGCACTGCCATGAGCGAGAAGCGTGATCTGGCGCTCGCCGCCACCGCAGCGATTGGGTTTCTGACCGCCCGGGTCGGCAACCGGTTTGGCGCTGAGCTGATTGGCGCCACCAGTATCACTTCGATCCCGGCCAAACAAGGTCGTAATCACCTGATGTCCATTCTCAGTCGCGTCTTTGATGCGCCTCGAGAAAGCGCCGGCGTGACCACCTCGTTGGCCGAGGGAATCTTGCGGCTCGGCGCCGGGCACCGCAAGCGGGGGCTTCGCGTCGTGATCTCCGACTTTCTGGCACCGCCCGGTTGGGAGGCGGAGCTGCGCCGCCTGAACACCCGCCATCAAACACTGGCGATAGAGATCCTGGATCCGCGCGAGCTTGAGCTGCCCAACGTGGGTCGCATCATGATGGTGGATCCCGAATCCGGCCGGGTTCGGGAGGTCAACACCAGCAACCGTGCCACCCGAGCCCGCTTTGCCGAAGCCGCTGAGCAGCAGCGGGCCGACAACGCCGCATCCATTCAGCAGGCCGGCGCCGGGCACCTGGTGCTGCGAACCGACCAGGACTGGCTCCGAGAAATCGTGCGCTTTGTCGCCAACGAAAAACAGAAATCGACCGCCGCCGCCGGACCCAAACGATGATGCACTACGCCCTCGCCTTCACCGACGAGACGCCCACCAATGACGCAACCACCGACGCAAGCCAGGATCTGCCGAGCTTGTGGTCCGACCCCATCGAGTGGGCCCAGAACCTCACCTTCTCCCACCCGCTGCGACTGTGGTGGCTGATCGGCCTGGTCCTTCTTCTCGCCATTTATGCGGTGCTTCAGTTTCGCCGCCATCAGTACGCAATTCGCTTTGCCAACGTTGAGCTTTTGGAAAAGGTCATTCCAACCCGAGCCAACTGGAAGCGGCACATCCCGCCCGTTCTCTTCCTGATGGGCATGTTGTTTGGCATCGTGGCGTGGGCCGAACCAAATCAGGTGGTGCAGGTCCCAAGTGAACGGGCGACAATCGTTCTGGCCATCGACACGTCCATCTCCATGCGGGCCGAAGACGTTTCACCGTCACGCATTGAGGGCGCCAAAGACGCCGCGGCCGAATTTTTGGAAGACCTGCCGGCCGAGATCAACGTGGGACTCGTCAGCTTCAACGGCATCGCCACCCTGCGCGTGCCCCCCACCAAGAACCGGGCGTCGGTCGCGTCGGCCATTCAGGGACTCGAGCTCGGCGAGGGCACCGCGATTGGTGAAGCCATCTTTTCTGGCGCAGCGGCCATTGATGCCATTCTTCCCGACGACATGCTTGAACAACAGCCGGCCCGCATCGTGTTGATGACCGACGGCAAGACCAACTCCGGACGACCCGATGCGCAGGCCATCGAAGCCGCCCGTCGAGCCGGGGTGCCGGTTTCGACCATTGCGTTTGGCACCACTGAAGGCGTCATCGATATTGACGGGTTCCTCCAACCGGTGCCGGTGGACTTCGATGCGCTCGCCGTCATTGCCGAAGGGACCGGCGGCGAATTCTTCCGAGCCGCCAACACTGACGAACTGCGTGAGGTCTACGACGACATTGGATCGTCGATTGGCTTCGAACCCGAGGTGCGGCCGGTCACATCGCCGTGGATAGCAACCGCGCTCGCCTTCCTTCTCGCCTCATGGGTCCTGGCCACGATCTGGCGAGTCACCCTTCCCGGCTGACAAGCCGCATCTGCGCCTTTGTCCGCCCGCCCGCGAAGACGATCGCCGGGCGGGTCGGCTCGTTGCCGGCAGTAGCGTTGCGGGGTGCCATCACCTGCGCCTGACCCGCGCCGCCGCGTGTTGTGGGTCTCACTGCTGGGGGTTGCTGCTTCCAGCTTCCCGATAACGATTCTGGGAGCCGCTCTTCCGGAGATCGCCACGGATCTTGGCACCTCCAACGCCACGATTGGTTGGGTGTTGTCCGGCCCCCTACTGGCCGTCGCCGTAGCGACCCCCATCGCCGGCAAGATGGGCGATCTGTATGGCCACCGGCGGCTGTACTTGTGGGGATTCGTCCTGTCCACGCTGTTCGCGGTCGCCACGATCTTCGCGTGGAACGCAACCAGCCTGATTGCGTTTCGCACCATTGGCCAGTTCACCGCGTCCACCACCGGCCCCGCGTCGTTGGCCATCCTGATGCATCTTTTCGCCGGCGATGACCGACCGCGGGCACTGGGCGCCTGGTCCGCGGTCAGCGCAGCCTCCCCCACCATCGGCATTGTCATTGGTGGCCCGCTGGTCGACCAGTTCTCCTGGCGCGCCATATTCATCATGCAGGTCGCGCTGGCCCTCGTTGCCATTGTCGCCTCCTACCTGGTGCTGCCGCCGACCCCGCGGAAGGAGAGCACCAGCTTTGATGTGGCCGGCTCCTTCACGCTGGGGGCTGGCGTTGCCGCGCTGCTCCTTGCGGTCAACCGCGGCGCGGTAGTGGGGTTCTTCAGTTTTTGGGTCGTTGGCGGGGTATCGGTGGGTGTTGTGCTCCTCATTGCGTTCCTGCGGGTGGAGGAGCATGCTGAGGCACCGCTCATCCCTCTTCCACTGCTGCGCAATCCGCAGTTCTCGCGTCCGATCGGTGCCCAGAGCTTCATCGTGGGCCCGTACATGGGCACCTTCGTGGCCACCCCCATCATGCTGGAACGCCTCTTTGGTTTCAGTACCACCGCTCGCGGCCTCCTCATGATTCTGCGACCGGCCGCCTTCAGCTGGGCGTCGTGGGTGGGCGGGCGCCACGCCAGCCGGTTTGGGGCCCGGACCATCGGCGTGGTGGGTGCCGTTGGCGTCATCGTCGGATCTGTTCTGACCGGGGTTGGCGGAACCGCTGGCCTGTTGATCTTTGTGGTCCTCGCCCTGGGCATCGCAGGCGCAGGCAACGGTTACGGCCGCCCCGCGCTGCTGACCATGGTGAGTCACGCCGCCGGCGAAGATGATCTGGGTATGAGCGGCGCAGCATTCAACGTGGCGGGCCAGATTGGCGGCGCAGTATGGATAACCCTGATGACCACATTCCTGGGTGAAAGCCAATCCCCTACCCGCTTTATGGTCGCCTACGGCGTGGCAGCTGCCGCAGTGATCGTGGCGGTGCTGTTGCTGCTGCCGCTCAAGAACACAACCGCCGCACGCGACAACGAGTACTTCTGGTTCTGACGCACCCGCCCGGGGTGGCGTCTACTCCGCGTTCGTCTCTCCGATGTCTTCATTCCAGAGTGTGGGATGTTCGGCTATGAACGACGACATCATCTCCACGCATTCGGTCGAGTCGAGATTGACCACTTCAACGCCGTGCAACCGCAGCAGATCTTCGGCCCCCAGAAACGTGGCGTTCTCGCCGATGACGACCCGGGGAATCCCATAGAGCAGAATGGCGCCCGTGCACATGTGGCAGGGCGACAAGGTCGTGTACATGGTTGCTCGGGCGTAGGTCGACGCAGGCAGCCGACCGGCCCGTTCCAATGCATCGGTCTCTCCGTGGCGGATGACCGAGCCGTCCTGAACCCGACGGTTGTGGCCAGCGCCAAGCACGTCGCCGTCAACGGCCAGAACCGCGCCGATGGGAATGCCACCACTGGCCAATCCCTTCTTCGCCTGGGCGATCGCCAATTGGAGCAACTCGGCGTCGGTGGCCATGGGCAGGTCCAATCAGTTGGCGATGAGGTTGGCGGCGCCTGAGCGCTCCGAAACCACCACCGACGATTCGCCCGGCTTCATGCTCACGCCGTAGAGACAGTCCGCGGCTTCCATCGTACGCTTCTGGTGGCTGACGATAATGAGCTGGGCGTCGTCGCGGAACTCCGCCACCAGGTCCAGGAACCGGTGGAGGTTGACATCATCGAGCGCCGCTTCGACCTCATCCATCACATAGAACGGCGAAGGCCGGCTGCGGAATACCGCAAACAGGAACGCCAACGCCGTCAGTGATCGCTCACCACCCGAAAGCAGCGACAGCTTGCGGACGTTCTTGCCCGACGGGCGAGCTTCCACCTCGATCCCGGTCTCCAACAGATTGGTTGATTCGGTCAACTTCAACCGACCCGTTCCACCCGGGAACAATGTCTGAAACAGCGTCTCGAAGTTGGCGGCCACATCGGCAAAGGCGGAGGTGAACACGTTCACGATCTCTTCGTCGATCTGCCGGATCACCTTGAACAGGTCGCGACGGCTGGACTTGACGTCGTCAAGCTGCTCGGTGAGGAACTCGAACCGTTCGCTGAGCGCCTCGAACTCCTGCAGGGCGAGCGGGTTGATCGGGCCCATGATTCGCAACTCGCGTTCCAGCTCCCGCAGCCGGGCAATCGGCTTCATGCCTTCCGGCAGCTCGGGGGGTGGGGTATCCATGGCCTTGACCGGATCACAGTCGAGTTCGGTGCGGAGCGTCTCGATGCTTGACTCCAACCGAACTTTGAGCTCCGCGTCGTCAATCTGGGCTCGGGAGTTCCGTTCGCGCAGCTCGGTGATTTCCCGTTCGGCCGCGCTGCGCCGCTTACGGAGCCCGTCCAAGCCGCGAGCAACCGTCTGCACCTCGTCGCTCTGGCGCTGACGTTCGGCTCTCACCGTCTCCAACCACGCAGTAACAATCTCCATCTTGGCGACCAGGTGATTGCGAAGTTCGGTCGCTACTGCAATGCGTTCGTCGACCCCCCAATTCCTATCGGCTGCCTCTTCCTCGTTGCTGTGGCGGGCAAGACGGGCCGTGGCATCGGCAACGCGATTGTTGAGGAACCCGGTCTGTTCACCCAGTGAGGAGGCACGAACTTCCAAGTCGGAGCGCAGTGCCGCCACGCCGGCAGCACGTTCTTCAAGCCGGTTGCGTTCGGTGTCCATGATCTGGCCCTGTTCGACCTGGGCCGCCTCTTCGCCTTCCAGCAGGCCGAGCCGAACGCTCAGTTCGTTGACCCGCGCGTCGTCCCGCGCCAAGCGGGTGGTGAGCTCTTCGATGCGAGCTTCGATGGATTCGATCTGCACCAGCGCATCCCGTGACTCTCGCTGCAGAGCCGCCAAGGAGTCCCCGGCGCTGACCGTCACATCGTCCGCCGAGCGGAGTTCACCCTGCAGACGTTCGTGTTCGGTTTCCACCGCGCGAAGTTCCCCGGACAATGAGTCGAAACCCTCCACGTACTCCGCAAGTTCGATCGCTGACGAGTCGACGCCGGCAATCGCTTCATCGAGCGCTGTCTGGGTGGCACCCACCCGGTCGGCCGAAACCCGCCAGCCGCTGGCGGCCAGCGACCCACCGTCGCGGGTCACGACCGTGATCTCCGGATGCGTAAGCGCGGCGTCAATGGCCTGGGTCCAGTCGTCAAAGACGGTGGTTCGGCCCACCAGACGATCGAGCAGTGCGTCCACTCCTGGCGCATTGCCACGAAGGTGAGGACGCAGTGCGTCACCGACCGTTGGGGGTTGAGACGAATCGGCAGTCACGCCAATGGCGAGCACCGCGCCGTGCGCGTCGCCGGAACGAAGCTTGTCCATGGCGGATCGGGCCGCCTCCACGTCGCTCATCACCACGGCGGCTGCCGCGCTGCCAACTGCGGCCGAGAACGCCTGCTCCCAACCGGAGTCCACGTCGACAAGATCGATGAGCGGACCAACCACGCCGGCCACGTCATTCCACTGGTCGGCGTCAGCTCGCGCGGCGTCCAACGCCAGCTGCAGGGCCTCCACTCGTGCAGTCCACCGCTGATGATCCTGCTCTGCGGTCTTGCGCTTGGCTGACACGGTTTCGACCGCGGCCCCGGCTTCGGACCGACGCTGTTCAACCGCATCCAACCGGTCCACCAACTGCAGTTCGTTCTTCTCGGCCGCGCCCAAGGTCTCCCGAAGTTCATCAGCCTTACCTTCAAGCACCTGCACGCGTCCGCGCAGCTCCTCGGCCTGGGCGGCCAGTCGACTGCGTTCACCGGTGGCCTGGTCCCGAACCTGGGCTCTCGCCCCAAGCTCACCGCGCACCTGGCCCGCTTCGTCGGTGACCGGAGCAATGCCGTCGCCCCATTGTTCAGCGAAGGCCTCGAACGCCTTCTTCATTTCCGCCTCTGCCGCGGTCACCGTTTCGGCTTCGGCGGTCAGTTCCACCCGGCGGTGTTCGGCGTCGCTCAGCTCCCGCTTGGCCTGCTCCAGTTCGGCTTCCAAGGTGGACCGAACTGCGCCATCGACCGAGCTTTCGCGCTCTCGATCCAATCCCCGTAGTCGTTCGGTGAGAACGGCCTCCAGACCGCGCATCCGCTCCCGCAACGACTCGCACCGAACCAGCACGTCACTCACGTCACCGGCGCCGGCCGCGGCCAGCTGCGATTCGGCGCTCATGACGTCGGCGTCGAGGGTGGCCAGTTCGGCTTTGAGCGTCTTCTCCTTCTCGCCAAAGGACGCCTTTTGCTCATCAGAGCGGCGCATGCGTTCGCGCAGTTCGGCGATCTCCCGGCCCAGGAGGTGGACCCGTAGTTGGGTCAGTTCGTCCAACAAGTCGCCATGACGACGAGCAGCTTCGGCCTGACGTTCCAGCGGCTTCAGCTGCCGGCGTACTTCACGCAACAGGTCGGACAACCGGGTGAGGTTGGCCTCGGTTGCTTTCAGCCGTCGCTCCGACTTCTCGCGACGGCGACGGAACTTGAGCACCCCGGCGGCCTCTTCAATGATGGCGCGCCGGTCTTCGGGCCGGGCATTGAGAACCGCATCGATCTGGCCCTGCGACACAATCACGTGTTGTTGACGTCCGACGCCGCTGTCGCTCAGCAGGTCCTGGATGTCGAGCAGCCGACAACTGACGCCGTTGATGGCGTAGTCGCTCTCGCCGGTGCGGAACAAGGTGCGGGTGATCGATACCTCTTCGAAGTCAACCGGCAGCATCCTGGAGCTGTTGTCAATGGTCAGCGAAACCTCGGCTCGACCAAGCGCCGGCTTCTTGGACGTGCCGGCAAAGATGACGTCGTCCATCTTCTGACTGCGGACCGCCTTTGGTGACTGGGCGCCCAGGACCCAGGCAATGGCATCGACCACATTGGACTTGCCGGACCCGTTGGGGCCGACGATCACGGTGACCCCGGGCTGAAGGTCCAGCTCAGTGGTGGACGCGAAAGATTTGAACCCTTTGAGGGTGATGTTTTTCAAAAACACAGCACCTCGACCCTAACGCCGAGGGAACCGGGGACCCGGTCATTCCCTGTGGATAACCCCGGGGATTTCGCGGGGAAAACTGACGACTTTCCCTACCCCACATGGACGCCGTTCAGCGCGATCATGCGGGGCGTTTTGCCGCCAGGCGAAAGGCGGTAAGCGCCGCGAGGCGCCAGCCGAGTAAGCGACCGGGGGTCAGACCTGGGAGTCTTCGCAGAAGTAGGTCCAGTTGCCGGCGAACTTGGTGCGACTGATGGGACGTCGGGTGCGCGGACTGAGCGCACCGTGACGGCCATAGACCTGCAGGTGGTCCTGATAGACACCGGACTCGCCGGCAATGTCAACGAAGGGCGCCGCTTCGGTGGATGTACCGCGGTACTTCACCGAGTCATACATCGTCTCCACCAGCCCGCGATAGAACCGTCGCAGCTCCTGGGTGTTCAGATCATTGGACATGCGGTCATAGCGAAGCCCGGCGCTGAAAAGCACCTCATCGGAATAGACGTTGCCAAGACCCACCACAAAGGAGTTGTCGGTGAGGAGCGTCTTGAGCTTCTGTGGCGGCGACGTGCCAAGCACCGCGCGGCCGAACTCGGTCCACGACATGGGATTGGCCAGCGGGTCCATGCCAAGCGCAGCAACTTCGGGAAGATCTTCTTCGAACGACTCGCGGCTCGGGAGAACAAACAGCGACGCACCTTTTGACGAGTCCACGATGCGCATCTGGCCATGCTGGGTGAATCCGATGACGACGACGGTCTCTGACGCCATTTTCTCCTTGTTGGGAGTCCGGCGCACCAGGCCGGTTTCTCCCAGATTCATGACCAGGATGGACTCATCGTCCATCGTGATCAGGATGAGCGTGCCGATCCGTTCCGTGGAGTCGATCTTTCGGCCAACCAGGGCGGAAGAGAATTTGGCCCGAGTCCCGTGCCGCTTGACAATCTTTGGCACGTTGACTTCGGCGGTCTTGATCTTCTTGCCGACAATGTCGCGTTCCAAGTCACGCCGAATGATTTCGACTTCAGGAAGATTGATCATGGTTCTCTTTCGAATTGCTGCAGATGGACTATTGGCCGGCCATGGTGGCGGCCACATTCTTTGATGGCGCTGATGCCGACGGCTCAGGTGACCCTTGTTCCGCGGTGATGGCGTTCCACGCAACCGAGGCCGCGGCCTGCTCGGCCTCTTTCTTGGTCTTGCCAGTACCGGTGCCCCGTTCCACTCCGGCAACCCGGACCCGGGCGGAGAATGTCTTCAGATGATCGGGACCTTCGGCGGACACCTTGTAGCTGGGCGATTCGCTGTACACCTGCGCGGTGAGCTCCTGCAACCGGGTCTTGTAGTCCCGGCCACCGGGACCGATTGAGGCTTCATCAGCCATCGCACCAAACTCGCCCACCACAAACCGGCTGGCCGCTTCGAAGCCACCGTCGAGGTAGACCGCACCGATGATTGCTTCCATGGCGTCAGCCAAGATCGAGGCTTTGTCTGCTCCGCCGCTGGCCGCTTCGCCTTTGCCGAGCCGCATGGCCTGGCCCACGTGGAGCCGGCGAGCCACCGCAGCCAGCGCCGGAGCGCTCACCGTGGAGGATCGCACCTTGGCCAGGTGGCCTTCGGGCATGGTGGGCATGCTGACAAAAAGATGGTCGGCGACCGAAAGGCCGAGCACGGCGTCGCCCAGAAACTCCAACCGCTCATTGGATTCGGCCGGCGCGTTCTCTGCACACCATGAGCGATGTGACAGGGCAAGTTCCAGCAATGACGGGTCGTCGAAGGTATGCGACAACCGCCCTTGCAGGGCCTGGATCTTTTTCTCGGGCTTCAGCTGTTCGTCCGAGCGTCCACGTAGTCGATGGCGTCTCGCACCGTCTTGAGGTCTTCGAGATCTTCATCGTCTATGCGAAAGCCAACGGTGCGTTCGCTGAGTTCTTCTTCGATGGCTTCGACCAACTCAATCAGCGCGAGCGAATCGGCGTCGAGATCGTCGGCAAACGACTGATTTTCGCTGATCTGATCCGGCTCGATCTCCAGAATCTCTGCCAAACGATCTTTGATGATCGTGGCAATTCCGTCCCGGTCGAGCGGGCCTTGTTCCATGTTTGTTTCAGCGGGCAACGGGTGTCCCATTTCTTACTTGACAAGCGAGCTGACTCGCACTTCGGGCCGAATTGTACCCGAAGACCCGATTTTCCCCCGTTTCACCACTCAACGTGACCGTCGGGTCACTGGCTGCCAGCAGACATCCGCTTCAATTCAACGATTCCGCAATCGAGGCAATCGTGTCTCGTTCAACGAGCTCGTTGGCCACGCGCAGAGCGTGAGAAATCGCCTTGGCGGAAGACGAGCCGTGGCTGATGATGCACAATCCGCGTACTCCCAGCAACGCCGCTCCGCCGATGTTGTCCGGATCCAGCCGCTGGTACAGCGGGGCCAGCGCGGGCAAGAGCAGCTCGGCGCCCTTCTGCGCATCCTCGGAAGAACCAAAGGCGACCAACAGCGCATCCACCAGTGCCTTGGCCGTGCCTTCCAACGTCTTGAGGGCAACGTTGCCGGTGAAACCGTCAGTCACGATCACGTCCACGTCATCACTGAGCAGGTCACGCCCTTCGACGTTTCCAACAAAGGTGCACCCGGCGGCGGCCTGCCACTCCGGGGCGGTCAACAGCTTGTGGGTGTCTTTGACAAACGGTGACCCTTTGGAGGCCTCCTCACCAATGGACAACAAACCAACCCGAGGCGTCTCCACTGCGTGAAGCGACCGGTGATAGGCCGCGCCCATGCGAGCAAACTGCACCAGCCATTCCGGCTGACACTCACTGTTGGCGCCGGCGTCGAGCAGCAGGTTCCGTCGGTCCGAATCCGGGATGGGGAGCGTGGTGGCGATTGCGGGCCGAGCCACGCCCTTCATGCGTTTCATGCGCAGGAGGGCCGACGCCATGGTGGCTCCAGTGTTGCCGGCGCTGACCATGGCCGAGGCGTTGCCGTCCCGGACCGCTTCGGCGGCGCGAACCAGGCTGGAGTCCTTCATGGTCCGAACGCTCGACCCGGGGTCGGCGTCCATGGCAATCACTTCCGATGCCTCGATGATCGGGAAGCCTGCGTCAGCCAGCGCATCCGGTTGCCCAACCAGGACGACGTTTATCCCACTGTCGCGGGCCAGACGCGCCCCTTCGATGATCTGATCGGGAGCGAAGTCCCCGCCCATGGCGTCAAGCGCAATGGGAAGTGTCACGGGCGAGTGGTGATGTTTCGCGGTGATATCAGACGATTTCGACGGCTTGACGACCGCCATACCAGCCGCAGCCCCCGCACACGCGATGCGGCAGCTTTGCGGCATCACAGTTGGGGCAGACGCTCCGCGGCGGGGCGCTCAGCGACCACGCAGACGCGCGACGCTTGCGAGTCTTGGACTTCGACATCTTCTTCTTGGGTACTGCCATGGTCTTCTCCTGCGGAACAGCCCATCAGACTACCGCCAGTTCTTCTGGATCGGAACTCTGACGACCAGATCACAACCCGCTCCGACGCCGTTCGGCACGGAGCTATTGGTCGGCGTCGAAGTCCAGGTCGGCGAGCGCGGACCACCGAGGATCGGTGGGTGCCGCGTCGTTGTCGTCTCCGTCGGCTGAGGCGCTGATTGGCGGCAACTCGTCAACCGCATGGGTGGGGAAGAGTTCAGGCGCTGGTCCGGCACAATCCTCGGCACACAGCGGCGAGGTGGGCAGATGCAGCGTGACCAACTCCCGCACCATGGGGCGAAGGTCAACGAACTCCTCCTCCAACTCCCAGGTCTCACCATCGACCGGGGTCTTCTGAAAGATCTCTCGAACGTCCTCCACACCCACAACCCCGTCCACTGACTCCAGGCATCGACGGCACGGCCCACTCCAGTCCGCGGCCAGGATTCCGATGGCCACCAGTTGGTCGCCAAACACCTCAAGAATCAGGTCGACATAAACCCGGCTGGCCACAATCTCCAACGACTGAAGCGAGACGTCGAGATCGTCGACAACGACCTGAAGGTGGCGCTTGGTGCCAATGGTTCGGCGCAGCGCAGTGATGTCCTGACGTAAGGTCCCGGACGCTGACGGGTCCAGGTCCGCAGCCCAGGCAAGCAATGGCGTGGTTGTGTACTTCACAGGTCCTGGTCGAAGAATTCCTGGTTGATGCCGGTGTCGACGGCCGACAGGCGCTGGGTCGACGGCGAGTCCAGGTACACGTCGTCGCCAAATTGCGGCTGCGATGGGTCGGCGGGCATTTCGGTGGCCAGGCCAGCCATGGGGTTGCCCCGGAGTTTGGCGCGGCCGGCACCAACTTCGCCCAAGGTCTTCTGCAGGACGATCTCGAAGCTTCCCAGCTTCTGGTCGCAGTAGTCATCGGCGCCATGACGCATCTGACGAGCTTCAGACTCGGCGTCGTCCAGGATGTGGCGGGCTCGGAGCTCCGCCGCCTTTACCACTTCGGTTCGTTGCACCAGGGCCGCGCTCTGGGATCGGGCCGCATCCAGGATCTCATCGCCCTCGCGCTGAGTACGGGCCAGAAACTCCTCCCGCTCTTTCAGGAGCCACCGAGCGGCACGGATCTCCTCGGGCAATTTGGACCCCAGCTCATCAATGAGTCCCAGCACATCGTCTTTGTTGATGACCGACGATGCAGACAGTGGCATGTCCCGCGCGCCCGCAATCATGTGGCGAAGTCGGAGCAGGACAGCTTCAACCTCGGGCAGGTCCGAAACCGCCGGCGGCGCCGCAAAGTTGGGGGCCGCAAACTCCGGCGCGCGATCGATGGTTGGATCGGGGTTGTTGAAATCGGTCATCGTTTCTCTTCGCACATCAGGAATTCTCGATTGGTGGCGGAAACTTCTGAGCAAGTTCGGTCAGAACGACCTCCGGCACCATCGACGACACGTCGCCGCCGAAGCGGGCAATCTCGCGGATATAGCGAGACGACAGGTACGAGTGGTGCGGGGTCGTCGGGACAAAGACGGTTTCAACGCCTGCCGATGCCCGATTGGTATGAGCCATCTGCAGCTCACCTTCGAAGTCACCGCTGGTTCGCAGTCCTTTGATGATGAAGTCGATGCCCTCCTCCTTCACCAGGGAGACGACCAGACCGTCAAACATGACGGTGCGGACATTGGGAAGGTGGGCAAAGGACCGGTCAAGCAGGGACTGTCGCTCGTCATTGGAGAACACCGGCGATGACTTTCCAAAATTACGCATGGCGGCCACCACAACATGGTCAAACAGCGACGCGGCCGTTTCGACCAGCTGAATATGCCCATTGTGAACCGGATCGAATGACCCGGGGTACAACACCGTCGCCACCGGAGGTGTCTCCTCAGTCCGTTGAATCAGTGAGTTGAAGAAGGATTGGAACTATCGCACCTGGCTTCTTCGATCGATGACCCACCGGCCCCCGCAGGGGCGAAGATGCGTTCAAGGATCGTTACCACCGTACCCCCGTATCGACGACTACGCAGGACATCCCAGCGGTTTGCCGCTCCGCCGGATTGCGTCTCAACCAGCTCATCGATGCGCCGAGCCGCTTCCCTGCTGGACTCGATCACCAGCACTGACGCCGGCGTGTGACCCAACACCACATCCCACTCATCAAATGCATACGGCGGGTCGCACAAGGCAAGGTCGAAGGCGACCTCCCCGTTGTCAGGCGGTGTCTGGCGCACCAACCACGTCATGATGCTGGTGGTGAGCACCGTTGTGCGATCTTCATACCCGAGCGTGTCGATGTTCTGGTGAATGGCCGAGACGGCCCGCCGTGATGACTCAACAAAGACGCCCGTCGCCGCGCCGCGGGACAACGCCTCCAGTCCGAGCGCGCCCGAGCCGGCAAACATGTCGAGGACCCGGGCGTCCTCAATCAACCCCTGGCTGAAGAGCGCATTGAAGATGGCTTCCCGGACCCGTTCGGAGGTGGGCCGCGTCTGGTCGCCTTCGGGGGCAACCAGCTTCCGGCCGCCGGATTCGCCGGCAACAATTCTCATGCGTTCAGTGGACGTGACCGGCGTGTTCGTCGCCAAAGTCTTCGGGGTCAAGGACGATGTCCCAGCGGTCCATGCAGTCCCGACACCGGTAGGCGACAACGTCACCAGCCACGAACGGGTCGTCGTCGGGGCGGAAGGTGATGCGCATGCATTCGCCCAGGCAGTCCACACAGATGATGGTCTCGGGCACAGAGATGGAAGCAGGCACGAATGTGACGCTAGGGCCTCAGCAGCGGAAAGCTACGGTGACAGAACGGAGAGCGGGGGAATACGTCACGACCCTCCTGGAAGCGACCGAGGTTTCCGTGCGCCTTGGAGCGGCGTCGTGGGGACCTGGAGCCCATGCCGCGGTGACCGGCGACGTTGCCGGCTATCCCTTCAGAAGGAATTCGGTGTCCTCTTCGCCCAGCAGCGCCCGGAGCTCGGCCGCCAAGTCCGGATGGTTGGTGAGCTCAGGATCGGCGTCAACCACCGTGAACGCCGCCTCGCGGGCCTGCTCCACCCAGTAGCGGTCGCGACGCAGCGACGCCAGTTTGAGATCTGAACGCCCCTTCTGTCGCTCCCCCATGATCGTGCCCTCGCCGCGAAGGTCCAGGTCGATCTCCGCCAGCTCAAAACCATCAGTGCTGCCCACCAATGCCGCCAGCCGGGTTGCGCCTTCGACCGTCATCCCCGGCCCCAGAAGAAAACAGGTCGACGCGCCCCCACCACGACCAACACGGCCGCGCAACTGGTGCAGCTGGGCGATACCAAACCGGTCGGCGTCGATGATGACAATCACGGTGGCGTTCGGCACGTCCACGCCAACCTCAATCACCGTGGTGGCCACCAGAACATCGATGTCTCCGGACCGAAACAGACTCATGGTCTGCTCCTTTTCCGCCGGCGAGATGCGACCGTGGAGCAAACCAACGTTGAGTCCATAGAGATGACCGCCGGTGAGCTCCTCCCAGGTTTCTTCGGCGGACGCCGCGTCCACTTTGTCTGATTCTTCGATCAACGGCGTCACCACATAGGCCTGGCGGCCGGCTTTCACCTCCTTCTTGACATGGCTCCAAACGTCTTCGGGGGCCAGGTCCGACGCCGCACTCCTGTCGATCTCGTGGACGGGTGGGCCATCGGGGTCGGGCTCCTGCGGAACCACAGGTTCGGTCCTGACCCAGACGGTCTCGATGGGCGTGCGGCCGGGCGGCATCTCATCAAGCACCGATACGTCAAGGTCGCCATAGACGGTCATCGCTGCGGTTCGGGGAATGGGCGTGGCCGTCATCACCAGGACATCAGGTACAGCCTCGCCCGCTCCCTTGTCTCGGAGCGCAGCTCGCTGCTCCACCCCAAAGCGGTGCTGTTCGTCAATAACCACAAGGCCGAGCGAACCAAAGGTGACAGATTCCTGAATCAACGCATGGGTGCCAATCAGTACGTCCACCCGACCGTTGATCAGTTCTTCGGCCATGCGGGCGCGCTCGACTTTGCCGACCTTGTTGGTCAGGAGATCAACGCGAAACGGTCGCTCCCCCAACAGGTTCTCCGGGTCCGGCAGCATCATTTCCTCAACCATGTTTCGAATGCTGATGTGGTGCTGTTCCGCCAGTACTTCGGTTGGCGCCATGAGCGCACCCTGATGGCCGCCCTGAACTGCACCCAGCAATGCCGCCAACGCCACCGCCGTCTTGCCTGAACCCACGTCGCCCTGCAGGAGTCGGTGCATGGGGGCCGGCTTGTCCATGTCGCTCAGAATCTCGGTGATGGCTCGGTCCTGGGCGCCGGTGAGCGCAAACGGCAGGTGATTGAGGAAGCGGTCAATCAGCTCGCCGCCGAACTCATCGCCGGACACATGAACCGAATGGCGAACACCAACGGTGCTGCGTTCCAATGCCCGCTTTCGTTGCACCAGCGCCACCTGAATGCGAAACAGCTCGTCGAAGACCAGCCGACGCCGAGCTTCCTCCACCGTTGCCATCGATTCGGGCCCATGAATACCGGTGAACGCCTGCGCCCGTCCAATCAGATCATGCTGCTGGCGAATCGTGTCCGGCAGGGGTTCGGCAAACCCACGGTCCCCGGCCCGTCGCAAGGTTTCATCAATCCACCGGGAGATGTCCCATGTGGCGATGCCGGCTTTGTCGGACTGCGGATAGATCGGAACGATACGTCCCGTGCGGTCGCCAACCAGGTCCACCAACGGGTTGGTCATCTGTCGCCGACCGCGGAAGTTCTCGGCTTTGCCGAATACCACCGCGCTCATACCTTCGGTCAGCTGCTTCTGGCGCCATGGCTGGTTGAAGAACGTGAGCTTCAGCGTGCCCGTGTCATCTTTGACATCAACCGTAACGATGGTCCGACGGCCTTTGAGAATTCGTTTGTCGCTCCGGCCAATGGTGACCAGCACCATGCCTTCGACCCCTTCGACCAGGTCCGCGATCGTGGCTTCCCGGGTGCGGTCGATGTAGCGACGGGGGTAGTGCGTCAGCAGGTCGTAGAGCGACGCTATGTTCAGGTGGCCGAGCGCCGCCTGCTTCTTGGGGCCAACGCCTTTGAGCGCATCAACCTGCAGGTCATCAAAGTCGGCCAGCGTCAGCGGTGGCCGCTCGCTCGGGGACTCAGAAGTCAACGCTGAACCGTCACTCCACGCCGACGTAGTACGGGTAGAGCGGTTGGCCGCCCTGATGGACCTCAAGTTCGGCATCGGGGCGATGTTCACCCAGCCAGGTTTCGATCCGCCCGGTGACAGTGCCTGAAGAACCTTCGCCGCAGATGAGGGTCACGATCTCAGAGTCGTCGGTCACCATATGACCCATCAACTGCTCAGCCAGCTTGGCCATGTCAGGCGCCACGGCCACAATCTTGCCGTCCACGATGCCCAGCCAGTCCCCCGCTTTAACCGGGCCGGCGTCGGTGTCGGTGTCCCGAACCGCCCGGGTGATCTCCCCGGTGGAGACGGCATCGGCGGCGTCGACCATGGAGGTGGCGTTCGACTCGGCTGCCGACTTCGGGTCGTACGCCATCAACGCAGCAAACCCCTCAGCGATGCTACGGGTAGGGACCACCCGGACCGGTTTGGCCGACTGGGAATCCACCTGTTCGGCCACCCCGATGATGTTCTTGTTGTTGGGCAACAGCACCACTTCGTCCGCGGCAATCTGGTTGACCGCATCCAGCAACAATTGCGTGGACGGATTCATGGTCTGCCCGCCGACAACCATCGCCTGCACTCCCAGCGAGGAAAAGATTTCTCGCACGCCGCTTCCCACACCGACCGCGACCACTCCGGTCACCACGGGATCGGTGGCGTTGATGACAATCTGTGGTTCGGCCTCCCCTGGACCGTCAGCCATGAGTTCTTCGCGATGCTCCAACTCCTCGAGCAGGTCGGTCACCCGGATCTGATGGGGTCTCCCCACTGCGATACCTGCCTCGATCGACGCGCCAATGTCGTCTGAGTGGATGTGGCAGTTGTAGATGCCGTCACCGCCCACCACAACAATCGAGTCACCAATGGCCAGCCATGTGGCTTTGAACTCGTCAATGCGATCGTCCGGCGCATCCAGCAGAAACATGACCTCGTAGCGCAGGTCCGCAATGTTGGTCCCGTGATCGTCGGGCCGTTCGGCTTCGGCGGCCGCCAGCGCGTGAAGGTCAGCGGCCACGGTCTCGGGTTCGGGCAGCGGACGGTCGTTGACCACGTTGAGAAGGGCATCGACCAGTAGCAAAAGACCGCGCCCGCCGGCGTCAACCACCCCGGCCTGCTTCAACACCGGCAGGAGATCCGGCGTCCGCTCCAGAGAGGCATAGCCCTCGGCTCGCATGACTTCCAGGACAGCGACCAACGACATGGTCGCTTCGGCTTCGTGCGCCGCCGAACCGGCTTCGGCCATCTCCCGCACCACCGTGAGGATGGTCCCTTCAACCGGATTGCCAACTGCGCCGTAGGCGGCATTTGCAGCCACGCTGAATCCCCGAACAACATCGTCGGCGCCCACGAGGTCGGCCTTGCCCAGCTCGGCGGCCAGCCCTCGAAGAATCTGCGACATGATCACACCGGAGTTGCCCCGAGCACCCATGAGCGAGCCATGACTAATGGCGCCACACACCGACTCCATGGTCAGGTTGGCCGCATCGACACCGTCGATCTCTTCCAGCACGGACCTCAGCGTGAGTGCCATGTTGGTGCCGGTGTCACCGTCGGGAACCGGGTAGACGTTGAGTTGATTGATTGACTCTCGGTGCTCGGCCAGCGCCGTACCGAAGGTTTCGATCACCTGACGCAGGTCGACGGCGCCAAGCTGCGCGAGTTCGGGCATCTGCCAAGCGTAGTTAACGCATTGGGCACACTCCAAAGACTGCCCAGTATTTGTGGTCGCCCCATGGGTCCACCTGATTCGCGCGGCGCGAGGACCAGGCAGTACGCACCGGCCAGCGGTCCGACACCAGCATCACCCCCTCAGCGAAGCTGGTCGAATCCCATTAGGGTTGTGGCCGTTCAACGCGGAATCCCATCAGTCGCGAGACGGAGGCAATAAGAGATGCAGGGTGTCATCAAGTCCTATGACCCGATGTCCAAGGACGGTGTCGTGCTTTCGGACACCACCCTTGCCGAATTCGACCTGGCCCCGGACGCGTTGGAAGGTTCAGTCTTTCGCATGCTTCGACAAGGCCAACGGGTGATTTTCGACGTGGACGACTCGGGTCGCGCCACCGGACTCCGACTCGGTTCCGAAGTCGACATGGGCACCCCCGACTTCATGCAGTAGCTACTGTTCACACTCGCTGACGCGGTATTTATTGTTCGAACTCGCTGACGCTCGTTCAAAGCGTTGCACACAGCCGACACACCCTCCCGCGGACAACGCTGCTCGCTGGTCTGCGCAGCGAATCTTGCATCGTCGCTCGATCAACGTTACGCGACCTCAAACACCGTGCACCAACCGATAGCCTCAGCGGCCATGGTGTCACCATCAGCAAGCGAAGGCCGTCCGAGCCTTCACGAAACTGCGGTCTCCCAGTTTCGCCGGGCCGCGGAGATGATCGACCTGGCCGAGCCGTACCGCATGATGCTGTCGCGTCCCAAGAACGAGGTCATCGTCAACTTCCCCATCGAGCGCGACTCCGGCGAGTGGGAGATGCTCCGTGGGTACCGCATCCAGCACAACAACACGATGGGTCCCTACAAAGGAGGCCTTCGCTTTCACCCCCTGGTCGATCTGGAAGAAATCATGGCGCTGGCCGCATGGATGACGTTCAAATGTGCCCTCGCCGGCATTCCGTACGGCGGCGCGAAGGGTGGGGTCACGATCAACCCTCGCGAGTATTCGGAGCGCGAACTTGAACGCGTAGTGCGGCGATTCACCGTGGAACTTGGCGCAAACATTGGACCCGACCACGACATCCCGGCTCCAGACGTGGGCACCAACAGTCAGATGATGGACTGGCTGATGGACACCTACTCGCGGGTGACCAGCCCCCACGAGCGCCAGACGGTCAAGGGCGTCGTCACCGGAAAGTCGCTGGCGGTCGGCGGTTCGATCGGCCGGGAGCAAGCCACTGGTCAGGGGGTGCTGTACTCGTTGCGTCACTGGTGCGGCGAGACCGGGGCCCGACTTGATGAGTTGAGCATCGCCATCCAGGGGTTCGGCAAGGTGGGCAGCTGGTTCGGTCGACTGGCTCAGGCGCAAGGGGCCACCATTGTGGCCGTCGCCGACCACACCGGAACAATCGCACATCCCGCCGGCATCGACACCGAGGCGCTCGCCAACCACGTGGCGACAACGGGCGGCGTGGCACAATTTCCGGGAGCATCCGAGGTCCCTACCGAGGACCTCTTCTCTGTGGCCTGCGACGTGTTTGTTCCGGCTGCGCTGGAGAACCAACTCAACGCCGCCCGAGCGGAAACCCTCCAAGCCCGGCTCGTGGTCGAAGCAGCCAATGGACCAACCACCCCCGCGGCCGAGGTGCGATTGGCCGAACGCGGCATCGAGGTGATCCCGGACATCCTTGCCAATGCGGGCGGCGTCATCGTGTCGTACTTCGAGTGGCTGCAAAACCGCAGCTCCCGCTACTGGGATGCTGAGCGTGTCGACCAACGATTGCGCGAACAGATGTGGACGACGCACGACCAGGTTCTGGAAACTCGCCAGCGCTTTGATTGCTCTCGCCGGGATGCGTCCTACATCGTTGCGTTGGAACGGCTTAGCGCAACACTCAAGAGCCGAGGGATCTTTCCCTAGTGCCTCCCCAAGCACTGTTCCGGGCCGGTGGAACGTCGCAACCGTTCCTGGCGGGGCAGAAGTGAGTCGGGCGGCCGTCGGATGGGCTTGGGTTGCGGGTCAGGCGCTGCTGCTCGGCGCTCTGATTTTCGTGCCCGGCCGAAGCGACTGGTCGCAACCGCTGCTGGTGACCATTCCGGCCAGCGTGCTTTTCTTCGGTGGCTTTGTCGTCGTCGCAGTGGCAGCACTCCGACTGGGAAGTGCGCTCACGCCGACTCCGGTGCCCAACGACCGTGGCGCGCTGTCAACATCTGGCCTGTACCGGTTCGTCCGTCACCCCATCTACACCGGCGTTCTGGCGGTGGTTGTCGCCCTTGTTCTGCGGTCAGGGAGCTGGCTGCATCTGACGGTCGGCCTGATCACGGTGGTCTTCTTCGACCGCAAGGCGGCGTGGGAAGAACGCCGTCTTGTTGAGCGGTACCCGGACTATCCGGAGTACGCCCGCCGCACGCCGAAGTTCGTGCCGCTACCGGTATCCGGATCTCACTGACGGTGCCCCGCGAAGAAGCGCACTGTCTTTGTTCCCAACCGGGCGCCGATCCCCCATCGGTACCTGGATGATCCGTCCGGCACAGCTGATCTCAAGGTGCCGCACGTTCACTCCGACTCCTTGGGAATGACACGCCGACCACAGACCGCCATTCCGCAACGTCCCCTTCGTCAGCGGGAACAGCGAGCCGACCGCGAACGCCGGTTTGGCAGAGGTGCCATGGCGCTGGTTGGCCTCCTGGTCGTTGGGTTGGTCGGCCTGATCGCCTTCCGGGACAGCGGCAATACTTCGGTGCCCGAAGACCTGGCATTCGCCGACGCCGACGATGCTGCCGGCCACTCAGGGCACGACCACAGCTCCATCATCTCGGTGCCCCATGACCACGAGGACTATGTCGTTCTGGGTCTCGGAGGCGAGGTGCCGTCGATCATCGGCGAGAACTTCGCCATGCCACCTGGCAGTGAAGTCATTCACGTGGTCACCCACGACGGAGACATCTGGGAATTTGAGGGGCGCCTTCCCAACGGCGCATCTTTCTGGAAAGTCATCGACCTGCAAGCAGGCCTGATCTACGACGCTGGCCAGGTGGCTGGAGCGGCTGCGTTCCCCTGACCCCATGTTCCCTCATCCCGGGCTTCGGGCCGCATAGTCTCACTTCTGATGCAACCGACTCTCCAACCGTTCCCCACCGACTGGTCGCGGGCAATGGCGGTCGTCGCGCACCCGGACGACATGGAATACGGTGCCGCCGCGGCCGTCGCCCGATGGACCACCCATGGCCATGATGTTCGGTACGTGGTGCTGACCAGCGGCGAGGCCGGCATCGTCTCGATCGAACCTCGACACGCCGGGCCTATTCGAGAGTTGGAACAGCGCGCTGCTTGCGCGGCGGTTGGCGTGGGAAATGTGGAGTTCCTTGGCTTCCCCGACGGACTTCTGGAGGCGGGCCTGACGCTGCGGCGGGCAATTGCGGGTTCGATTCGGCGCCATCGCCCGGACCTGATCATCACCATCAACGGCGATGACTATTGGGAGCTCGGTGATGGCTCCCGGTCATGGAACCATGCCGACCATCGGGTGACGAGCCAGGTTCTCCTGGACGCGGTCATTGATGCCGCCAACCCGTGGATCTTCACCGACCAGGGTGAGGCGTGGGAAGGCGTGCACCACATCGCCATCCACGGCACGTCGCGGCCCACCCACTATGTGGATGTCGAAGGCGCTCCACTTGCGGCCGCAATCGCCTCGTTGCGCTCGCACGACACCTATCTGTCGGCCCTTCGCAACACCGATATGGCCGACCCCGGCACCTGGCTGACCGACCACGCCCGATCCGCTGGTGTTCGAGCCGGCGTGCGGTTGGCAACAACGTTCGAGGTTCTCAGCAATCCCCGGTAGCGCGTCTATCGAGCCGGATGATCAGCCGCCAGATGATGGGCACCAAAGCCAAACCAGTGCTCCCGCAAGGTTGACTCGCCGAAGCTCTTCCGGAGCAGTCCTGCGTCGCGCAACGCTGGTGCCAGAAGGTGCTGCAAACGCTGAACACCACCGGGCAGCGGGGCGGTCTGCAACGAGAAGCCGGCGAATCCGGCATCAAGGAACGGCGTCATCTGTTCCACAATTTCGGCGGCGGTTCCCCCGAAGGTGAGACGGGCCGATGTACCTTCACCCGCGTATCGATCAAAGTGACGGCGCAGTCGAGCCGCTTCTGAGCGGTCGGCGCCGACGACGATTCCGGCGGTCATCACCATCCGCACTTCGTCAAAGGATCGGTCGGCGGCGTCCACGGCGTCCAACACCAGATCGGCGGCTGCGGACGCATCGGTCGCCGTTACCGGGTCCACCATCAGCACTTCAGCAAACCGAATCGCCACCGGTGAGCTGGCGTGGCCGTACAGACAGGGGGTCCGCTGGCGGCTCGGCTCAACGGGGTGCGCACCTGCTGCCCTCTCCGGCGTGATCACCGCGTCAGGGGCGACAAGGGTGTTTGATCGCGTGTCATAGACCATTGCACCGTCGGACCATGAACGTTCCCAACGGGCGATGGCTTCCCGCACGTGGTCTTCGTTTTCCTGATCAATTCGCCACCCGATTCGTCCATCGCTCAACAAGTCCAGCGAGGCCATCTGGTGAGCGACCGCATCCACCCGCCCATCCGCGCCGGTTGCGGTCACCAGACCGATGTGGTTGGTGGCGGCGGCCAGCGCGGGCATGACCATCATGGGGTCAAGCCGGGGGATGGTCGAAGTTGGCTCGAAGATCAGCGAATCGAACCCCGCGGCTTCGGCCGCTCGCGCCACGTCCCGCCAATAGGCCAGAGATCGGTAGCCAAGCGCGGAACCATCGTCGGGGTCTCGCCACATTCCGGCGAAGAATGGCGATGGCGCAGCGGTGACCAGGAGATTGAGATGCATCCGCGGTGAGGGTATTGGTCAGTCGGTGTTGAAAGAACCGGTCGTTACAGGTTGACAACCGGACTGGTCAGCGTTCGGGTGATCCCCGCAACCATCTGCATCCGGCTGATCACAAGCTTGCCCAGATCGTCCATGGTGACCGCTTCGGCTTTGGCGATGATGTCGTAGGGACCGGTGACGACATCCGCAGTGATGACGCCTTCCATTGCACTGATGTTGGCGGCGACCTCCTGGGCTTTGTCCATGTCGGTCTGAATCAAAACGTACGCACTCACCATGCGGGCGACGTTAGCTCAAGCCGATAGGCGACGTTTCGGAGTCACGGGACGAAGCCCGGCAGCAGGGCGGTTCGGATCACCAGGCCCATGAGGAAAAGGCCGCCGCCGCCATAGAGCAGGTACTGATACTCCTTCAGTTGTTGGCGGTAGGCGTAGAGAATGCCCACGACCAGAAGACAAAGGAATCCGTAGAAGAGATGGATCTGCGAGAACTCCTCATCGCTCTGGCTCACCAACAGACCCCCGAGGAGAACTTCGACCCCAATCAGGGCATGAACCAGCGCAGTGAGCATCCACAGCACGCGATTGCGAGCGGCCTCGTAGCGATGCGCAACCAGCGACCAGACTGCGAGCAGCCCGGTGCCGACAATCAGCGGCCACGTCAACAGGTTGTGTGCGGAACTCACCGGCGCCCGAAAATCAGAAGAGTGCGGTCTTGAAGTCGCCGTCGCGCGTCTGACCGGACTCAATGAACCATTCGGAGCCAAATGCCTGGTGAAACGCTTCGGGCGGAAGCTGCAGGAAAAAGGAGTCCTCGGTGATTTGCGATTCGTGGGCCACCATTGCCTGCCGCTTCCGATCGGTGAATCTGGCTACGTCGATGCGGTGGGTGATGTGTTCAGCCACGGTGCCGAACTCCTGGGTGGAGATACGTTGCCGGTCCTCGTCCTCCATGGTCTGGGCCATCTCGGAGTTCTCCATCTGCTCCAGAATCTCGGTGCGGTTCATCGTCGCCTCATAGACGGCGGTGACACCGGCGAGTTGGGCCGCGCGCGTGCCAACGCGGTGGACTTGGATGTGATCGGGATGTCCGTACCCGCCGTGCGAGTCATAGATGGTCAGAACAACGTCGTCCGGGTTGCCGACACTTCTGAGAATCTGGGCCACCTGCCCCGCGGCAACCTCGAGGTCGGCCTGCCAGAAGCACGCCGGATTGTCATTGGCGGCCTCGCCGATCATGCCCGAGTCCTCGTACGGCAGGAACTCGATGCGGCTCACACCCAGAATTTCCGCCGATCGCCGAACCTCGATCTCCCGGCGATGACCCAGCATCTCACCAGGGGCCAACACCCCTGCTGCGGGTTCGCCCTGTTCGCCGCGCGTGGCAACAATCAGCACCACCTCATGACCAGCTTCGGCCGCCATCATCATTGTTCCGCCGGTCGAGATGCACTCGTCGTCGGGGTGGGCGTGCAGACAGACGAGCGTGGTCATCAGTACAAGGCTCCTGCCGCGCGGCGAGCCGCAACAACTTCGGCGTCCAATCCCCACTCCGCAAGCACTTCATCGGTGTGCTGGCCGGCGTGCGGGCTGGGCGTCGGATGTGCGGCCGGGGTCTTGTCAAACCGCGGCGCCGGAGCGGGTTGGGTTCGGCCCGCAACTTCGATGAAGGTGCCGCGTTGCTTGTTGTGTGGATGGTCTGGCGCCTCGGTCATGCTCAGCACCGGAGCGAAGCAGACATCGGTGCCTTCCATGATCTCGGCCCATTCGGCCCGAGTTTTCTTGGCGATGACCGCGGCAAAGGTGTCCTTCATCTCCGGCCACTTCGAGCGGTCATGCTGGTCAGGAAGCTCCATGTCCCCCAGGTCGGTAAGCCGCATCAACTCGGCGTAGAACTGCGGCTCAATCGAACCAATGGATACGTACTCACCGTCGCTGCATTCGTACACGTCATAGAACGGGGCGCCGGTGTCCAGCATGTTGGTGCCGCGGTCGTCGTGCCACATTCCCATGCCTCGCATGGAGAACACCATGGTGGCCAGCAGGGCCGCGCCATCGACCATCGCCGCGTCGATCGTCTGACCTGCGCCGGTCTTCTGTGCGTTCAACATGCCGGCCAGGACTCCGAAGGCCAACAGCATGCCGCCGCCGCCAAAGTCACCGACCAGGTTGAGCGGGGGCACCGGCCGCTCGCCGGCCCGACCAATGGTGCTGAGGACGCCGGACAGGGCAATGTAGTTGAGGTCATGGCCGGCCGTCGGCGCGTACGGGCCCTCCTGGCCCCATCCGGTCATGCGCCCGTAGACCAGTTTCGGGTTCACCTCGTGACACGCCTCGGGGCCGATACCCAGCCGTTCCGCCACCCCGGGACGGAATCCTTCGATCAATGCGTCAGCCGATGCCACCAGCTCAAGCACGGTGGCCACGCCATCCGGGTTCTTCAGGTCGACCGCAATCGATCGGCGGCCGCGGCCCGAAGCATCCGGATTGGGTTCTTCGGGAATGCCTCGGCGAGCCGCTACATCAGCCCGGTCAACGCGGATGACATCTGCGCCCATATCCGACAGCATCATCCCGGCAAACGGCGCCGGTCCTATCCCGGCGATTTCAACGATCTTGAATCCTTCTAGCGGTCCCATTCTGGTCTCTCCTGTTTTTGTGGACGGGCCGTGGACAATGCGGTTCAGCTGGTCGCCGCAATCACGTGTTGCACGATGGCCTCGATGATGGGGGCAAACAGCTCGGGCGGAGTGTCATGGCCCATGCCTTCGATCATCAACAGATTGGCATTCGGCACGATGGCGGCGGTTCGTTCTCCGCCACTGGGCTGCACCAGCACGTCGGCGTCACCATGAATGACCAGCGTTGGAATGGTGAGGGTGGACAAGGCATCTTCTCGGTTGGCGCCGGAGAGAATGGCAACCGCCTGCCGCCCACCGCCCAGACGGTCCAGACCAACGGTCCGGTCCCAGCACTCTTCCAGAAACGCCTGCTGGGCTTCGGGCTTCCAGTATTCCTGGCTGGCCCAGATGGCACCGATCTTCACGTCGTGGGCGATCGCTGCGTCACGATCAGTTGGCGGCGCGGAAAAGATCGCCTCCAGCGCCTCGGGCGTCGGCTGACCGAAGTCGCCATTTCCGGTGTTGCTCATGATGGAGGTCAGACTGAGCACTCGGTCCGGGTGGTTGATGGCGGTGAGCTGGGCGATCATGCCGCCCATGGACACACCAACGATGTGGGCGGCGTCGATGCTGAGAACATCAAGCAGACCTGTCACGTCGGCCGCCATGTCATCGAGTGAGTAGGGGGCTTCGGGTGGGTTGGCGCTCAGGGCCCCTTCCATCCAAGCCCCCGGGTCGCTCAGACCGGTGAAGCGGGAGGAGAGGCCGACATCTCGGTTATCGAGGCGGATCACATGGAGGTAGCGATCGGCAAGACCCTGACAGAAGTCGTCGCTGTACCGGCGACCTTGTGTTCCGAGGCCAGCAATCAGTACCACCGGCACATCGGTTGGTTCGCCAAACAGGTCGTACCAGATATCGACGTCGGTGGGCGTCGGGGCCGAAGGAGATCGGGAAGACACAGATGCGATGGGCATCTGCATGTTTTAGTCCACGCTCACGCTCGGGAGTTACTCAGTCGACGCGTCGAACTGAACGAACCGACGGCTGCTCATGGCGGCGGCCCCGAGGGCAATCAGGCCGGTGGCCAACAGTCCAAGAAGATGCGAATTGCTGCCGGTGACGGCAAGGCCCGGAGATGTGGGAACCCCGCCGGTGAACCCGGCAGCTGCGGCAGTTTGGATCACCCCGGGAGCCAGTGCCGGAGCGGGCGCTGGGGCCGGCGCTGGCGCAGGAGCGGGCGCTGGCGCTGGCGCTGGCGCGGGGGCCGGTGCCTGAACGGGAGCGGGGGCGGGCTGCGGCGCCGGAGCCGGAGCCGGGACCGGGATCGGTGTCACGGTGGGAATGGGCGTTGCGATGGGGCCGGCAGAGTCTGGAACTGCAATGGCGACAAAGACGGTTCCCGCCAACGCGCCGTCGACCGAGACGGTGTAGGTGCCAGTTTCGACTACCGTGAAGCTGTAGGTGCCGCTGGCATCCACCGTCAAGGTGAAGGTGGCGCCACTGGGACTGACAAGGGTGATGACGCTGCCCGGCGCGGCGGTGCCGGTGATGACCGCAGTGCCATCGCCGGCGCTGCCGGCAACCTCGGTCTGACTCTTGGCGGGATACGACGCGTAATCGCCGTTGGCCGTTGCCGGTGCGGTGGTCATGGCCACGACGCCGAGCAACAGAACTGCCGCGCCAATCATGCTGGCAAGCGTGTGCTTTGACATGGAACTGCCTTCCCGAAACAGAAATTGCCGCTCGCAAATCCTGATCTTTGTGGCACCGTAGACCACCAGCGCATCGGCTGCAGCCATTCTGGTCCCGCCAAACCTTGGACCCCGGCTTTCATTGGGCGGCTGGGGCTTCTAGTCTTGGCGCACGTTTCTTGAGCCCCGCCCCCTGTGGTGCTCACATGAGAGGGGAAACAGACTTATGAGGAAATTGACCCGCATTTTTGCGGTGCTGTTTGCGTTTGCGATGCTCGCAACCGCATGCGGATCCACCGTGGATGCCGTGTCTGACGCGACATCTGACGCTGCGGACACCGCAGCCGATACGTCGTCGGATGTGGCCGACGCCGTAACCGGCGAAGAAGACGCCATGGAAGAAGACCCCGTGGAAGAGGACGCCATGGAAGAAGACGCCATGGAAGAAGACGCCATGGAAGAAGACGCCATGGCCATGACCGAATACGAGCCACAGCAGGATTGTTCTGCTGCTGATGGTGGTTTGAATATTGGTACGTTGTTGCCGGAGACGGGTTCGTTGGCGTTTCTTGGTGATCCGCTGATCGAAGCTGTTGAGATGGCTGTCTGTGACATCAACGCAGCTGGCGGCGTGAACGGTGCGGGCGTGACGTTGTCTCGTGGCGATTCTGGTACCGACTCCGACGTTGCCAACCAGACCGTTGACCGCCTTCTTGCCTCTGAGAACGTGAACGCCATTGTTGGCGCCGCCGCATCGGGTATTTCCGGTTCAGTGATCGACAAGATCACCTCGGCCCCGGCGGTGCAGTGCTCGCCATCAAACACCGCGGCCGGTCTCGGCGTCGGCGGCGATGACGGCTACTACTTCCGTACCGCACCATCTGATGACCTCCAGGCACCCGCGCTGGCCGAACTCGTCCTCGGCGACGGCTACTCCAACGTGGCATTTGTGCCTCGTGCTGATGACTGGGGCGTAGGCCTTGCATCGTTCTTCATCCCGGCATTCGAAGCCGGCGGCGGAACCGTGGTCTATGACACCAGCTACGCACCAGAAGCCACCAGCTTCGATGACGTTGTTGCCGATGTCGTGGCCTCAGGCCCCGACGCAGTAGTCCTTGCTTCATTCGAAGAAGGCCTCCAAATCATCCGCACCATGATCGAGCAAGGCGTCGGCCCCGACGCCATCCCGATCTACATCACCGACGGCATGGCCTCCGGCGACCTCGGCGCCAAAGTTGTCGAAGGCACCGACCTTGACCCCGGCATCGTTGCCGGCATGCGCGGCACCCAGCCATCAGCCAACCCGGAGTCCGGCGCCGCGTTCTTCCCCGGCGCATTCGCCGAATACGCCCCCGGCGTTGACTCCATCTTCTCCAGCCAGTCCTACGACTGCGCCATCGTTATCGCCCTCGCAGCACACGCCGCAGGCTCCAACGACGCCGCCGACATCGCATCAGCAATGGTCGACGTCACCATCGGCGGCACCAAGTGCAGCAGCTTCGCTGACTGCGCCGCACTCATCGACGCCGGCGAAGACATCGACTACGACGGCGCATCCGGCCTCATCGACTTCCTCGACGAAGGCGAACCATCAGTAGGCGTCTACGACATCTACGAATACGACGCCGACGGCAACCAACAAGTACAAGAACAACTCGTCTTCAATGCCAGCGGCGCCGGCTCGGGTGAAACCGCAGCTGCGGCCTATGAGCCACAGCAGGATTGTTCTGCTGCTGATGGTGGTTTGAATATTGGTACGTTGTTGCCGGAGACGGGTTCGTTGGCGTTTCTTGGTGATCCGCTGATCGAAGCTGTTGAGATGGCTGTCTGTGACATCAACGCAGCTGGCGGCGTGAACGGTGCGGGCGTGACGTTGTCTCGTGGCGATTCTGGTACCGACTCCGACGTTGCCAACCAGACCGTTGACCGCCTTCTTGCCTCTGAGAACGTGAACGCCATTGTTGGCGCCGCCGCATCGGGTATTTCCGGTTCAGTGATCGACAAGATCACCTCGGCCCCGGCGGTGCAGTGCTCGCCATCAAACACCGCGGCCGGTCTCGGCGTCGGCGGCGATGACGGCTACTACTTCCGTACCGCACCATCTGATGACCTCCAGGCACCCGCGCTGGCCGAACTCGTCCTCGGCGACGGCTACTCCAACGTGGCATTTGTGCCTCGTGCTGATGACTGGGGCGTAGGCCTTGCATCGTTCTTCATCCCGGCATTCGAAGCCGGCGGCGGAACCGTGGTCTATGACACCAGCTACGCACCAGAAGCCACCAGCTTCGATGACGTTGTTGCCGATGTCGTGGCCTCAGGCCCCGACGCAGTAGTCCTTGCTTCATTCGAAGAAGGCCTCCAAATCATCCGCACCATGATCGAGCAAGGCGTCGGCCCCGACGCCATCCCGATCTACATCACCGACGGCATGGCCTCCGGCGACCTCGGCGCCAAAGTTGTCGAAGGCACCGACCTTGACCCCGGCATCGTTGCCGGCATGCGCGGCACCCAGCCATCAGCCAACCCGGAGTCCGGCGCCGCGTTCTTCCCCGGCGCATTCGCCGAATACGCCCCCGGCGTTGACTCCATCTTCTCCAGCCAGTCCTACGACTGCGCCATCGTTATCGCCCTCGCAGCACACGCCGCAGGCTCCAACGACGCCGCCGACATCGCATCAGCAATGGTCGACGTCACCATCGGCGGCACCAAGTGCAGCAGCTTCGCTGACTGCGCCGCACTCATCGACGCCGGCGAAGACATCGACTACGACGGCGCATCCGGCCTCATCGACTTCCTCGACGAAGGCGAACCATCAGTAGGCGTCTACGACATCTACGAATACGACGCCGACGGCAACCAACAAGTACAAGAACAACTCGTCTTCGACGCCAGCTGAGCTGGTAGAGATGATGCGTTGAACTTCGGGACTTGATCCCGGAGATCACATGTGCTGACGGGGCCCGGTTCACACCGGGCCCCGTTTGCGTTTTTCCGGCGGAGCGCCAGCGATACGTATTGTTCACCCGGCGCTCAGCTTGGGTGAAGCGTTGCACGCAGCTTTCGCCCCGGCTGCGTGCCCAACGCTTCGGCGGAGCGCCAGCGACGACGAACAATAGATACCGAGCTGCGTGCCCAACGCTTCGGCGGAGCGCCAGCGACGACGAACAATAGATACCGAGCTGCGTGCCCAACGCTTCGGCGGAGCGCCAGCGACGACGAACAATAGATGCCGAGCTGCGTGCCCAACGCTTCGAGCGAGCGCCAGCGACGACGAACAATAGATGCCGAGCTGCGTGCCCAACGCTTCGAGCGAGCGCCAGCGACGACGAACAATAGATGCCGAGCTGCGTGCCCAACGCTTCGAGCGAGCGCCAGCGAGTTCGAACAATAGATGTTGCACTACATATCTAACAGTTATATCTTTGAGATATGTTAAGAAGGAGTCGTACCCGCCTGGCCGTACTCGGGGCGCTGAGCGTTGAGCCGATGACGGGCTACGCCATCCGCGAAGCCATCCGCGACGTACTCGGGCACTTCTGGAGCGAATCATTTGGCCAGATCTACCCAACACTGGCTTCACTGGTGGACGACGGGCACCTCACCAAGAGCCCCACCGAGCGCGCCGGCGCGTCGCAATACACCCTCACTGATTCCGGCCGCGCCGCACTCGTTGCGTTCTTGAGCGAACCCCTCGAACCGACCCGCCCCCGCGATGAGTTGCTGCTCCGACTCTTCTTTGGCCGCCACCTCGGCCCGCACGCCTGCGCCGCACTGGTCACCGAGGCCCGAGATGCCGCCCATCAACGCCTGAACAGCTTCGCGGCGATTCGGGCCGAGATTGAAACCGAAACCGGCTACGAAGCCGATCGCGACTACTGGAAACTGACCTTGTCTGCGGGTGAGCACGCCGCCCACGCCGCAATTGCGTGGGCCGAAGAAACGTTGGCCTCCCTGGAAGGTTTCCCGACCGAGGGCGAGAACCGACTGAGCAGTTCATGACCAAAGACCTCGACACTGCGCTCGAAAAGTTCCTGGGCAACGATGACCCGTCTTCGGTCGTCGTAGCCGTCAGCCGGACCACCGACCCGACGACGACGCCGTTCTCGTGGATTGGTGGCGAACTCGGAGCTGAAGAACGAGCCACAACCCCGTTCTTCATCGCCAGCACCACCAAGCTGTACACCAACGCCATGATCTTCCAGCTGTGCGACCAGGGGCGCCTGGGACTTGATGACCGAATGGTCGACGTGCTGCCGGGCGTCACCAGACTCCACCGTGGACGCTCCGGCGTCGACGCCACCGCCCAGATAACCATCCGCCACCTGGTGGCCCACACCTCCGGCCTCCCCGACTACTTCCAAGGCAAACCACCACGGGGAACGGGGCAAAATCGACGCAGCCTGGAGGACGAGCTTCGGGCTGGCAATGACCGGTCCTGGACCTTCGAGGAGGCCCTCAGCCAAACCGCCGCCATGCCGGCACCATTCTTTCCGGGACCCAAACGCCGCGCCTTGTATTCGGACACGAACCATCAGGTGCTGGGCCGCATTGTTGAAGTGGTGACCGGGTCGACGTTTGTCGACGCAATGGACAACATGATCTGCCAAACGCTCCAACTGTCAAACACGTGGATGTACGCGGACCCTGCCGACCACCGGCCGGTCCCCCTCCGTGACGGTGCGGGCGTCCTGGACATCCCCCTCGCCATGACGTCGTTCGGACCCGACGGTGGCGTGGTCGCCGACGTCACCGACCTGATGACCTTCATCCGAGCGTTCTTCGAAGGCGGTCTGTTTGATCCCTCATGGATGACGATGATGAAATCCGATTCCCGACGCATCAATTTTCCCCTGAAAGCGGGTCCGGGGGTGATTCGGTTCGGGATGCCGCGAGTGCTCACGCCGGTCAGCCCGCGAGTGGACCTGATTGGTCACTCCGGCCTGTCTGGAGCGTTCGCCTTTCTGGCCCCCGACCACGGACTCTACTTTGCGGGCACCGTCAACAACCTGGCCAAACCCCAGCGGGCGTACCAGCTGATGGTGCGCCTTCTCAATGTCGCAGCCGAAAGACACTGACCCGCTGGCCAATCGAACAGGTGTTCGTTATAGTGGTCGCCATGGCCTCCACGCTCGTAAGCACCCCGGTTCTTGCAACCCCTCTCCAAGGATCGCTGTTTGGTGCCGCAGCACCGTCGGTGCGGCCGCTGTCAGACTGCATCCAACGGATTCAGCTTGACTCCTGCTGCTGGGTCGATGTGGCCTCTGCGTGGTTCACCGGTGCCGATGATCTCCTCACCCAGATGCTGCAGTCGATTCATTGGCACCACGGTCAGCGGCTCATGTACGGGCGCTTTGTGGAGGAGCCGCGATTGACCGGCTTGGGCAACCTGGCTGACTCCCCGGCCCTGGTCCGCAAGCTCTCCCACGAGTTGGCCGCCCACTATGACCGGCCCTTTGATCGGATGTTCTGCAACTACTACCGCGACGGCCAGGACAGCGTGGCGTGGCACGCGGACCGCGTCGGCCGCCAGCAGGTTGATCCTTTGGTGGCCATCATCACCGTTGGCGGACCACGGCCGTTCAAGATGCGCCCGTTTGGCGGCGGCCATTCCCATTCGTTCAACCTGCACTCCGGCGACCTGCTGGTCATGGGCGGCGCTGCACAGCATCACTGGGAGCACGCCGTCCCCAAGCAGAAACACGCACCGCCGCGTATGAGCATCACGCTGCGCAGCGGACCCGGCTCTGAGGAGACCGCCGGCCACTATCGCTGATCAGATGGACAGGGGTTTGGCGAGCATGGACTCGGTCAGTCCGCCAGACGGTGAGATGACAACGCACAGATAGCCCGAGGAAAGCCTGTCGTCCCACACCGAGAATTCGGCGTCGTCAGGGAGCGAGTCAAAGCGCATCTCCCCCTGTTCGGCCAGGTTGAAGCACCTTTCGCTTGCATCGTCGGGCGAGGTGGCCGCTACGTTCGCAAACGCCTGAGCGCCATGTGGCTCATCGCAGTTCTGACGTTCAACTCGACTGATCTGGTCGCCCGTCGGAGCGGCAAAGCAATCGCCAACGGCGACATCTTCCCATCGGGTCTTGCCGCGCGACTGGATGAACCCGCCCACCAGCAACGCCGCCACGATGCAAATGACGATCACGGCGCCCAGCGACAAGCCCGTTGCCGGTGACTTGTCGTCGGCCCCTGATCCTGGTTGGTTTTCGCCGTCAAACACCGTCTTGGCCTCTCCGAGGGTGCCGATTGAACGATACTGTTCAAGCAATGTCGACGTCATCTTCGGAACCGAACTGCCAGCTGGTTCTGGCGGCGCCCAGCTTCGACCAAACCATCGAGTTCCTGGCATTGCACGGGTTTCGGATCGATCAGATCTTCCCGGCCGATGACCCCGCTACCGCAATCCTGTCGGCCCATGGCATGACACTGCGGCTTGAACGCACCGCGACCGCCACCAGCGGCGCTCGCATCCGCATCGAAGGCGACCACGAAACCCGGACTGTGGATGGACCCGACGGCCTGACTTTGGCGTTCCAGCAGATTCATGACCACGTTGCGGTGCCGGATCTGGATCCGGGCTTTGTCTTCACCCCTGCGGCAGGCCACACCCAGGTCGGCCGGGCGGGCATGGTGTATCGCGACCTCATCCCCAACCGTCTGGGTGGCCGGTTTATCGCCTCTCACATCACCATCACCGACGGCGGACCCGTGCCGGATTACGTCCATCATCACCACATTCGATTCCAAATGATCTTCTGCCACCGGGGATGGGTGGATGTGGTCTATGAGGATCAGGGTCCGCCGTTCAGGCTGGAAGCTGGCGACTGCGTCCTGCAACCACCCCACATCCGCCATCGGGTACTGGAAAGTTCCGCCAACTGTGAAGTCGTGGAGATTGGCTGTCCGGCTGAACACGAGACGATTGCGGACCACACATTGGAACTGCCAACGCCCACCGTGGACCCCAACCGAGATTTTGGCGGGCAGAAGTTTGTGCGGCATCACGAGGCGAAGGCCTCATGGCAGCCCATGACCGCAGACTGGGCCGGGTGGGTGACCCGAGACACCGGGGTAGGCCAAGCGACCAGCGGGGTGGCGGGTTGTCGGGTCATTCGGCCCGCTGGGGCCGCGACCCAGGCCACCTTCACTCCCCACGAAGACGAGTTCCGCTTTCACTATGTGCGGCGCGGTACCGCCACGCTCCTGGCGCCCGGTCAATTCGACGGCCCGGTAGAAGTGGACGATTCCTTTGTGATTCCTGCGGGGCAACCTTGGCGCCTCCACCAGGTTACCGAGGACTTCGAGCTGCTGGAAGTCACGCTGCCGGCGCAATAGCCGCCGGAACAACGTCGCACTCGCAGCCCGCACCCAGCTCGAATCCCAAAACGGCAAAAGACCCGACGGCGCAGTTGGCGCCAGCCGGGTCTTTGCGGAATCTGATGCAGCCGGAGCTGCAACGTTGTCCTTACCGAATCAGTCGACGGCGAGGAAGCGGCGACGGCTGCCCATGGCGACCGCACCGAGTGCGATGAGGCCAGTGGCGACGAAGCCCAGAATGTGGGAGTTGCTACCCGTGACGGCCAGACCCGGCTGGGTCGGAACGCCATTGGTGAAGCCCGCAGAAGCTGCGGTCACCACGACACCAGGAGCTGGTGCGGGTGCCGGAGCTGGTGCCGGAGCTGGGGCGGGTGCCGGGTTTGGTACCGCTGTTGCTACTGCCGTTGGGTTAATAACCGCAACGCCAGCAACGGTGACGTTGCCCACAAGCTGGCCGTCAGCCGATACGGAGAAGACGCCGGAGCCCATCACCGTGACGGCGTAGGTGCCGTTGGCGCCCACCGTGGTGCTGTAGATGGTTCCATCGGGACCGACGATGTCGATCATGGTGCCGGGGTCAGCGCTACCCGTGATGGTGTTGCCGCTGGCAACCGGACTCGTCACGTTCTTGGCCGGGTATGACGCGTAGTCATTGGCCGTTGCCGGAGCGCTGGTGAGTGCGACGACGCTGAAGAGCAGTGCTACTGCAGCGATAAGACTTGTAAGAATTTGCTTGCGCATGTGATTGGATTCCTCCCATGCCGTCCCGGGCTCTCCCACGAGGGCATGAATTCATTACTCTGGTGTGGCCTGACTGGCCACACGTGTGCAACCGTAAGCGTAGACGGTGTCATCGCCGATAGCTAGCCCAAACAGTGTTCAGGGCGAAGTTATTTACTCAGAGCAAAGATGGGCGATGGGCGCATTTGTTCCCATGGTTGTTGCCCCGCTGCGGCTTTGGTCCATTCTGGTCACCCTTGAGCGAGCGTCCCGAGGTACAAATCAATGACCTTTGGATCGGTCAACAACTGCTCACCAGTGCCTTCATATGCGTTCTTGCCGTTGTCCAGGACGTAAGCCCGGTCGCTGATGCGCAAGCACCGGTGAGCGTTCTGCTCCACCATGACGATGGAAACACCGGTCGCATTGATGGCCTTCACGTTCTCAAATACTTCGCCCTGGTACGCCGGTGACAGACCCGCCGATGGTTCATCCAACAGCAGGACTGCGGGCTCCATCATCAGCGCTCGACCCATGGCCAGCATCTGACGCTCGCCGCCGGACAGCAAACCGGCGCGCTGCTTCGCCCGCTCGCCGAGGCGCGGGAACAACGCCGTCATCCTGTCCACGCGATCGCTGATCTCGGATTTGGAGAGCTGGTACGCCCCCATCTCCAGGTTTTCCATGATCGTGAGACTGGGGAAGACGTTTTCGGTTTGCGGAACGAAACCAACGCCTTTGCGCACCAGTTCGTGGGCTGCCATGTTGGTGATGTCATCACCGCGCAGCCGGACCGCACCGGAGCGAACCGGCACCAGACCGAACATCGACTTGAGCAGCGTGGACTTTCCGGCGCCGTTGGGGCCAATGATGCCAACCAACTCGCCGTTGTTGAGCTCAAACTTGCATCCGGTGAGAATGTCCACGCCCGGGAGGTAGCCGGCCACAATGTCATCGGCGGTGAGTACGTGTTCAGCCATCAGGAGTTCCCCTCGCCGGGCGCCACATCGGATTCCGCCTGCGCACCGTCGGCGGCCGGCGCGGCGGTGTTGGTTCCGAGATAGGCGTCGATCACAACCGGATTCTTGGAGACCTGGGCGGGGGTTCCTTCGGCAATGATCTGACCTTCGGCCAGAACCACGATCCAGTCCGAGATGCCCATGATGACGTCCATGTCGTGCTCGATGAAGAGCACGCTCACGCCGTCGTCGCGCAGCGCTTCCACGTGTTGTAGCAGTGACTGCACCAACGCCGGGTTGACGCCGGCCATTGGTTCGTCCAGCAGGATCAGTGCGGGATCGGCCATGAGCGCCCGGGCCATTTCCAGCAGCTTCCGCTGACCGCCCGAAAGCGTGGCTGCGTACTCGTCCTGCATATGCACCATGTTGAACCGTTGGAGCAGTTCCTCGGCTTTGGCCCGGATGGCGGCTTCCTGCTTCCGCCACGCGCCGCGCAGCAGCGACATGCTCAGGCGCTCACCCAACTGGTTTGGGGCACCAAGGAGCATGTTGTCCATCACCGTCATCTTGCCCAGGGACTTTGTGAGCTGGAAGGTGCGAACCATGCCGTCCTGGGCAATGAGGTGGGAGGCCTTGTTTGAGAGTTCTCTTCCTTCGAAACTCCATTGACCGGTGTCGGCCTCATCAAAGCCGGTGAGCAGGTTGAAGAACGTTGTCTTCCCAGCACCGTTGGGGCCGATGAATGCGGTGATGACGCCGCGTTGCACTTCAAGCGCTTCAACGTCGACCGCTTTGAGACCGCCAAAGGAGCGGGAGACGCCTCGTACCGACAGGATCGAATCGGGCTTGGACGAGCCGGGCCGGGGGTCAGCGCCAAGCACATCCACGCGGGGGCCCGAGGTTGGGAAATCAGCTTTGTCAGCGGCGAATTTACCGGACATCGAGCAGCGCCTCTTCTTTCTTGCCGAGAATGCCCTGCGGACGCCAGATCATCAGCGCGGCCAACATGAGGCCCATCATGATGAGCCGGACGCGGCCCACATCGGACGAATCGATGAACCACTCCGGAATCCAGCCGCTGTCCACAACCTGGCGGAGCGCCTCTTCGGCGATGGTCAAGATGAACCAGAACACGAACGCCCCGATCACCGGACCCCACTTGGAGGCGGCACCGCCCAGAATCAGCACCGTCCAGATGAAGAAGGTGGTCTGAGGTCGGAACTGTTGGGTCTCCACAAAGCCGGTGTCCCATGTCCGCAGGATTCCGGCCATCGCACCGATGACACCGCCAATGATCAGGCTCTGCATCTTGTAGCTGAAGACGTTCTTGCCCAGTGCCCGGGCAGCATCCTCGTCTTCGCGAATCGCTTTGACCACCCGCCCCCAGGGCGACTGGATGAGCCGCCAAATGAAGATGGAACACAGGAACACTGCGGTCCAACCAATGATCATCAACCAGATGGTCTTCGCATCAAAGGTGAGTTCCCAGAAGCCCAGCCGTTTGGTCGGGTTATCGGTATCCCAGAGCGGATTCCAGTCTCGGCCGACCCGGTCGGCAAGGCTCACTCCCTGGCCGCGGTCCTCGATGCTCGGCAGGCCGAAGGGACCGCCGGTCAGCCACAGCAGCTTGTCGGACCGAAACCCAATACGCATGACCTCGCCAATGGCGATGGTCACGATGGCCAGGTAGTCGCCGCGAAGGCGCAACGCAGGAATGCCGATCAACAGCGCGATGACGGTGGCAAAGATCAGGCCAAAGAGCGCACCCATCAGAATGCCGCCGCCCAGGAAACCCTGGGTGAAGACCATGGCCATGCCATAGGAGCCGGCGGCCATGAACGCCACCATGCCCACGTTGAGCAGGCCGGTGAAGCCGTAGTGCATGTTGAGACCGACAGCGCCCAGGGCGAACGCGGCACTCTGCACGTTGATGGATGAGCGAAGCGTTGTACCCAACAACTTGTTGATGTCGATGGCCGCGAAGAGCACGTCAGTATTCATCCGAATCGCTCCCGAACACCGAGGATGCCCTGGGGCCGAACGAGCAGAACCAGGATCAGCACCAGCAGGGCCACACCGAACTTGAGGTTGCTGTCAACCCAGGGATGCAACGTGATGACCTCACTGGCCAGACCAATGACGAGCCCGCCAACCATGGCGCCGTAGGCCGTACCCAAGCCGCCCAAGGTAACGGCGGCGAAGATCAGGAGCAGCATCTTCTCCCCCATTTGCCATTCGACCACCTGGGTAAGCCCCAGGAAGATCCCGCCGGCCGCCGCCAGCGCGGAGCCCGCAATCCAGACGGCCAGGATCGTGGAGTCCACGTTGATCCCCGATGACTGGGCCAGCGGCGGATTGTCAGCAACGGCCCGCATGGCGGTGCCAAGACGGGTCTTCTGGAGGAGCAGGCCAACCGCCAGCAAAAGGACGAAGGCCACCACGATGATGACCCAGTCCTTCATTGGCAGCGAGATAGGACCGATCTTGGTGCCCGTCTGGATCAGATAGTGCTTGTAGCCAACCGGCTCAGCTCGGAAGTAGATGACGATTGCGTACCGCAGAACGAAAGCAAGCCCGATTGAAACAATCATCAGCGAGATGTTGTTCATCTTTCGCTTGCGGAGGGGTCGAAACAGGCCCCGTTCCAACAGGAAGCCCAGAGCGCCGCCAACAATGACGGCCAACAGCACCGTGATGGGGAACGGCACGCTGGGCATGAGGGCCTCAATGCCAAACGCGATCACCGCTCCGAAGGTGACCATCTCCGAATGCGCAAAGTTCACCAGTCCCGTCACGCCGTAAATGAGGGACAATCCCACCGATGCCAGGGCCACGAGCAATCCGACCTTGATGCCGCTGGCCACTCGGTTCAGAACCCGGGTTGTGGTGGAATCGATGGCCACAAGCGGCTGGGCGTCGACGGCTTCGAGCTGAAAGCCCACCGAGAACGTCCGGAGTTCAGTGACCTCCCGCTCCACCACGTTGGAGTTTCCCCCTTTGAATCCAATCCCCTCGGGAAGCGTCGCCTCGTCAATAGTGATGGTGTAGGTGTCCGCTGCGTTGATCGGGACCTCCCACTTACCATCCGCGCCGGTGGTGGTGGTGCCAACCTCGGCCCCGGCACTGTTGACAACGGACAAGGTGACCGCATCAATTGGATCTCGCCCCGAACGCAGCGTGCCTCTCAGCACCACGTCGTCCTGAGCGCCAGCCGGTGCCATACCAATGAACAGCGATCCGATGATCAGCATCAGCATGACCACGAGCGCCGTCTGTCTCGAGGCGCTGCCGCCTCGAGCTTTACCCCTCACACACATGCGGCGACCCTAGTTCAGGGGCAGACAGACAGACCAAACACGAAGGGGCCGTTAGTCCCACCCCAACTCGTGCAGGCGGTCATCCTCAATGCCGAAGTGATGGGCAATTTCGTGCACAACGGTGACGCGGACTTCGTCGACCAGTTCCTGTTCGGTATCGACAAAGTCGCACAAGGCCAGCCGGTACAAATAGATGGTGTCCGGCATGACCATGCCGCCGTAGTCGCCACGTTCGGTGACCGGGATGCCGTCATAGAGTCCCAGGACATCGGGCGGATCGCCTCGATCTTCGATAACGAACAAGACGTTGTCCATCTGGGCCATCAGGTTGGCGGGCATGGCATCCAGGGCATCCTGCACAAGGCGCTCAAACTGCGCTTCGGAAACTTCCAGCCCCATGCGTCTCATCGTAGAGCCGATGCGGCACCCGACGGCCTCGGGATCTGCGAGCTATCCCACCTGCGCTTCGGTCGGTGTATTCCGCGGGGGAGGCGGCCCCGGCATCGGCCGTTGGCCTCCATACCAGGCGTCGACGATGCACGTGTCGCCAATGTGAATGGAAACGTTCAGGTCCCTTGCGCTTCCAGGAACGCGGTGATCGCCGCTTGATTCTCGTCAATGAAATTCTGTTCGAACTCGGTTTGCACCGTCCGTCGCACCTCATCGTGGCCTTCGCTGCAGCCCCAACTCGCGACCGCCACCGCAATCTCCCGGTCGGCCAGGTCATCGATCTCGCTTCGGACTTCGTCGGTGATCTCGGGGGCTCGATTTTCAACCTCGAGTTCAGCGGTCACGTCGCCGGGATCAGCGGCGCCCGCAGTCTCGGTCGGCTCAATCATCGCCATGAACGGCGCGTCCCCAAAGATCTCGGCCTGCAGCGGACTCCACTCGACGATGATCGACTGGTACATCTCGGCTTGGTTGGCGAAGGAGTATCCGTCATCGGCCATGCATCGGGCGTAGTCGTCGGACAAAGTCAGAACCCGAGGGTCGGCTTCGACCCGGGCCGCCACATCCTGGGCGTAGTCGGGGAACTCAACCATGAAGGCGCCGAAGCGAACAAACACATCCATGTCAACGGCTTCGAGGACCTCAGCGGTGCAACCGCCAGGTGCAAAGCGGCTTGCATCTTCGGGTCCCTCCAGGGCGATGTCGTAGGCCAGCTGCGCGGCTTCGGGAAGTGAGGCTCGGTACGCGGGATTGGGATCTTGGACTCCGCCGTCGGCGGCCGTCAGCCGCGCCCATTGGTCGATCTGTTCGTCGACGAGCGTGGAGATTCCCAGGCCGTACGTTTCTGCGTACTCCCGAGAGCCAATCTCGATGGCGGGATCGGTGAGGAACAACGAAGCGCCATCGGCAAAGTCAGCGCTGTGATCCACCGGGGTGTATTCAAAACCCTGCTCATTCATGCACCGCTGCATTTCCAGCTCTCCGACAACTGCCATGGCTTCGAAGTTCATGTCCTCGAACGAATCGAAGTCGACTCCCAGCAGATCGTTGATCGGTGATGTGAACTCATCGCCCTCGTCGATGGGCGCATTGGAAGTCAATGACTCCTGGGCGTCAGACTCCTGGGCGTCTGCGGCCTCGGACCCATCCTCAGAATTGGCGGAGTCGTCACTGGTATCGCCATCGGCCGCCTCTTCAGACGACGCAGCGGCCGTGCCGGTTGACGCGTCGCCTGAACTCCCACAGGAGGTGATCAACACGAGCGCCAGTCCAATCGCGGTCGCCGCCCCCAAAAGTTGGCGCAGAGAATACAGGAGCGGTCTTGTTGAGTTCATCGGCGGAAACATATCGAATGTCAGCGGTGGTGCGTCAGCCTCTCAGCGGCCACTCAGGAAGGCGGGGGCTCAGTTGGGACCAAAGCGAGCCGCCAACGTCGCCAGACCTTTCGAAAGCACGTAGGCGTCTACGCCAACCAGCATCAGGGTCGCGCCGGCGGCCGCAAACTCGCGTGCCGCATCTTCGTTGGATGCGTAGACGCCCACCGGCTTTCCCGCCGCTCGGACGCGGGCGATAGCGTCCAGCACCGCCGCCTTCACATCCGGATGACCGGCGTTGCCAAGATGCCCCATCGAGGCCCCAAGGTCCGACGGTCCAATGAAGAGCGCATCGATGCCCGACACGCCGGCGATCGCCTCGATGTTGTTGTACCCCTCGACGGTTTCGATCTGGGCCACCACACAGATCTGATCGTTGGCGCGGGCGAAGTAGTTGTCGACCAGACCCCAGCGCGCGGCGCGCCCGCTCGCCACGCCGCGTCCACCCGCAGGCGGATACCGGGTCCAGGAGACGATGGCTTCGGCCTGCGCGGCCGTGTCGACCATTGGCACCATCAGCGTCTGGAATCCCACATCCAGGATCCGCTTGAAAAGTTCCTTGTCATGGGTCCACGGCCGCACCGCCACATCAATGTCGTAACCCGAGGCCGCCTGCGCCTGACCCAGCAGCGAGCGAATGTCGTTGGGTGCATGTTCGGCGTCGTACACCACCCAGTCAAATCCCGCCGCGGCCACCATCTCCCCCGCATAGTTGTCCGCCAGGCTTGAGAAGAGGCCAATGTGGGGGGTGGGGTCGTCCGCGGAAAGGCGGGCTTTGAGCGAGTTCAAAGGAAGGTCCATCACCGAGTCTCGCGCTGCTCTCCACCTTCCGCCACACTGTCAGGAGCGGTCGATAGTGTCCCAGAGGTGTCCGCCCTTCCCCCAACCGAACTCCCCGGCCCCAATAATGCCGGTAATGCCGATGATGCCAGTGCCGCCAGTGCTGTCGCCGACCGTCTGCTTGACGGCCTGGACGATACGCAGCGCTCCGCGGTCACCTCCACGGCGGCACCGTTGGCGATCCTGGCGGGCGCCGGCAGCGGCAAGACCAGGGTCCTGACCCGACGAATCGCATGGCGGGTGGCCACCGGCGACGCCAACGCTCGTCATGTGCTGGCGGTGACCTTCACTCGCAAGGCGGCCGCCGAGCTTCGTGAACGCCTGCGCCAGTTGGGTCTGCGCGACGCCACCACCGCGGGCACCTTCCACTCGCTGGCCTACGCCCAACTGCGGCAACGGTGGGAGGAACGCGGTATTCGTCCGCCATCCCTGCTGGACCGCAAGATCGGCTTCGTGGCCCGGCTGATTCCCAGCGGCGACCGGTCCCTCCCGCTGGACGTCACATCGGAATTGGAGTGGGCATCAGCCCGAGACCTGGACGAGCACAGCTACCCGGGCGCAGCCGAGAAGGCGGATCGCTCCCCTCCGCTGCCGATGGGCCAGATGACCGCCACCATCGAGCGATATCGGGAAGAGAAGCTTCGAGCCCGCGTGGTGGACTTTGACGACCTGCTCCGATTGGCGGCTCGGGACCTGGCCGCCGACGCGGACTACGCCGCCGCCATCCAGTGGCGACACCGCCACCTGTTTGTGGACGAGTTCCAGGACATAAACCCGCTGCAGCATCGGCTCCTCAAATCGTGGCAGGGCGACCGAACCGATCTGTGTGTGGTGGGTGACCCCAATCAGGCCATCTACGCGTGGAATGGTGCTGATGCGTCCCAGCTGCTCTGGTTCGCTGATCGCAACCCCGGAGCCCAGGTCATCCAGCTGGGCCACAACTACCGATCCACGCCCCAGATTGTGGCCGCCGGACACACCGTTCTTCCTTCCAATGCCCGAACCAAACAGCCGCCCACTGCTCATCGCCCCGAAGGACCTGCTCCCTCGATCCGCAGTTTCAGCGATGACCGAACCGAAGCGGCCGGCATCGCGCGCAGCATCCGGGACAACCACGCACCAAGCACCGCGTGGTCGGGACAGGCGGTGCTGACCCGCACCAATGCCCAAACCGCCATCATCGCCCAAGCCCTGCGAGCAGTGAATATCCCCCACCGCGTGAAAGGTGGCGCCGAGCTCACATCGCAGCCGGAAGTCAAAGCGCTGCTGCGCGGCATGCGCCAGAGCGATGCGACCTTGCGGGATGCGCTGTCTGATCTTCGGGCTGAGGTTGCCGAAGCGCGACCCGCGCCCGATGCCTCCCCGGCCGATCACGACCGACACGCCAACCGCGAGGCGTTGATCCGCCTGGCCGCCGATCACGCCGAGTCACAACCCGACGGTCAAGCATCGGCGTTTGTGGAGTGGATTGAGTCAACGTCACGAAATGACGGGTTCGAAGCCAAACGCGATGGGGTGGACGTCATGACCTTCCACGCCGCCAAAGGTCTGGAGTGGCCCATCGTGCATCTGGCCGGTATCGAGCGAGGCCTGGTTCCCATTGGTCACGCCAACGACAATCCGGTCGCCCTGGCCGAAGAACGCCGGCTGCTCCATGTGGCGATTACCCGGGCGCAATCTCAGCTCAGCATCACGTGGGCTCAGGAACGAAACTTTGGGGAGCGGGCTGCCAAGCGCACCCGGTCGCCGTACCTGGACGCGCTGGACCCCGCGGGCGCGGCGGTCAGCCCGCAGCCGAAGAAGTCGGCGAAAGCCGGGTTGGCGGCCGCTCGCGCCAAGCTCGACATCCCCGAGGACGATCCGCTCTACGACGCACTGGTGGAGTGGCGACGAGACACATCACAGGCCGACAACGTGCCGGCCTATGTGGTGTTCAACAATCGGACGCTAGTGGCGATTGCCGATGCCCGACCAACCATGAAGCACGAGCTGCTGGCGTGCCCCGGCGTGGGTCCGGCCAAAATCGAGAAGTACGCCGACGATGTGCTGGCCCTGGTGGAAGAGCACGGCTGACCAACGGCCTTGCCCCCCGGACAGGAAGCCATCCGCACCGACTACGACAGGGCGAAGTCGACAACGAGCGGGGCGTGGTCGCTGGGCTTTGTGCCTTTGCGGGCGTTTCGGTCGACCACCACGTGCTCCACGCTTTCCGCCAGCGAGGCGCTGGCCAGCGCCAGATCAATGCGGACGCCTTCGCGCTTGTGGAAACGGCCAGCCGTGTAGTCCCAATAGGTATAGAGAACATCGTCGTCGGGATACCGCTGCCGGAATACGTCGCTGAGGCCCCAGGCCTTGATGTCATCAAGGGCCGCGCGTTCCGCGTCAGTGACGTGCGTGGCACCCACAAACTTGCTGATGTCCCAGACGTCACGATCTTCGGGGGCGATGTTGTAGTCGCCGAGGACCACGACCTGGCCGTCGGCCGATTCTGCGTTGTCGAGCGTGGCGCGAAGCCGGCCCAGCCATGCGAGCTTGTACTGGTAGTGCGGATCATCGATTGCCCGACCATTGGGCACATAGACCGAAGCCACCCGGACCCCGCCGCAGGTTGCCCAAACGATCCGGGCGTCGGTATCGGCATCGCCACCATCGTCAAAGTCCACGGCCGTATCTTCCAGACCGACCCGACTGAGAATGGCAACGCCGTTCCACTGCCCCTGGCCGTGGTGCACTGACTCGTAGCCCATACCCGAAAACGTCATCGCCGGAAATTTGTCGTTGGCCAGCTTGGTCTCCTGCATGCAGAGAACATCGGGCTTCACCGCGTCCAGCCATGCTTCCACGCGCGGCATCCGGGCATTGAGAGAGTTGACATTCCACGTGGCAATCCGCATCGGCCGAACCTACCCGCGCCGGACTGCCACAACGCAAACCCCCGGCAAACTCGATTGCCGGTCTTGGAAACTCGTCCGATTCCGGAGCGGTCAGCGGCCATCTGCGTACACTCAGAATCATGCAGAACTCTTCCCCTGGCGACCCCGCGGTCCCCGATTCCAACGCGGGCGTTGCACCGGTGAATTCGGGACCAGACTGGTCCGCCGGCCAGCCCGGCGCCTGGGCAAAACCACTTCCCGCGCCAACCGCCGCAACCGCAGCATCGACCCCGCCATCATCGACACCGGCCGCCGCCGCGCCGAACCCCGCCACCCGTGCGCCGACCGCCGTGACCACCGGCGAAGCTGAAGAAGAGCCGGGCGACATCCTTCGCGGAGCCGCAGCGCGCATCGTGGCCAATATGGAAGCCAGCCTTGAGGTTCCGACGGCCACGAGCTTCCGAGAGATCCCGGCGAAATTGCTGGAAGTCAACCGGTCGACCATGAACCGCTACCTGCTCCGCAACCGGCGGGTCAAAATCAGCTTCACCCACATCATCGCGTGGGCCGTCGTGCGGGCCATCTCCGAGACCGTCCCAGCCATGAACTCCAGCTACCACCAGGGCGATGACGGCAAACCCCGTGTCATCCGCCACGACGAACTGGGACTCGGCATCGCCATCGACGTCAAGAAGTCCAGTGGCGCCCGAAGCCTGATGGTTCCGGCCATCAAGCGCGCCAACGAGCTGAGCTTTGTGGAGTTCGTGGACGAGTACAACGAGCTGGTCGACAAAGGCCGCAACAATTCGCTCCAGGTCGATGACTTCAGCGGCACCACCGTGAGCATCACCAACCCGGGCGGGATCGGCACGGTGAAGTCGGTCCCGCGTCTGATGCCCGGCCAGGGCCTGATCGTTGGTGTTGGAAGCATTGCCTACCCCACCGAATTTCAAGCCGCTGATCCCCGCAAGATCGCCGAGTTGGCAGTCTCAAAGATCCTGAGCCTGTCGTCGACCTATGACCATCGCATAATTCAGGGCGCCGAGTCAGGCGAGTTCCTGCGCCGCGTGGATCAGCTGCTGACCGGCGAAGACAATTTCTACGGCGACATCTTCAAGTCGCTGGGCGTGCCCTACGACGCAGCGGAACTGCGCCGCGACGTCATGCCGGTCAACCACGAGCAGGCCATGCTCGAAAAGCAGATGCAGGTCCACACCCTGGTCAACATGCATCGGGTACGCGGCCACCTCATTGCAGACCTGGATCCGCTGGGACTGAAAGAGCTTCAGGCCTACAACGAATTGGATCCACACACCTACGGATTGACCATCTGGGACCTTGACCGGGAGTTTCTGGTTCCTGGTCTGACCGGCATCGAGGCACCCAAAGGGCGACCTGAACGGCTGACCTTGCGCCAGATCCTCGACATCATGCAGGATGCCTACACCCGGTCCATTGGTGTGGACTACATGCACATCCAGAATCTCGAAGAGAAGCGTTGGATTCAGCAACAGGTGGAAGGCGTGGACGCCACCCTGGACCACGACGACAAGCTGCACCTTCTGGGCCGGTTGAACGCCGCCGAAGCCCTGGAGACCTTCCTCGACCAGAAGTATCCCGGCCAAAAGCGCTTTGGCATCCAGGGCGGCGAGTCCGCCATCCCCATTCTGGACTCGATCCTGAGCAGCGCCGCCGACGACGCCATGCAGAGCGTGATCGTTGGCATGGCGCACCGAGGCCGTCTCAACGTCCTTGTCAACATTGTGGGTAAGTCCTACAACCAACTCTTCCGCGAGTTTGAAGTGGGCGTGGACAGGAACGCCATTCAGGGCTCCGGTGACGTGAAGTACCACCTGGGTATGAACGGCAAGTTCGTCTCGCCCGCGGGCAACACCATTCCCGTGACGCTGGCTGCCAACCCGTCCCACCTTGAAGCCATCAACCCGGTGGTTGTGGGGATCAGTCGGGCCCGGATGGACAGCATCCAGCCGCCCGCCGACTACCCGATTCTCCCCGTCCTCATCCACGGCGACGCGGCCTTTGCCGGCCAGGGCGTGGTGGCCGAGACGCTCAACCTCTCCGAAGTTCGCGGCTACCGGGTGGGCGGGACCATTCACCTGATCATCAACAACCAGGTCGGCTTCACCACCGCCCCGGAGTACTCGCGGTCCACCGTCTACCCCACTGACGTGGCCCGGATGGTGCAGGCCCCCATCTTCCACGTCAACGGCGATGACCCTGAAGCTTGCATCCAGGTGGCGAGGCTGGCCTTCGACTTCCGTCAGAAATTCAAGAAGGACGTGGTTATCGACCTGTGGGGATACCGCCGTCAGGGTCACAACGAGGGTGATGACCCCAGCTACACCCAGCCCCTGATGTATCAGCGCATCCAGGAACTCCCATCGGTCCGTGAGCAATACGTGGAGACCTTGAACAAGCGCGGAGACATCACGCCCGACGAAGCCGCGGCCGCCATGGCTGACTTCTCCGGGCGACTGCAGGCGGCGCTGGACTCCACCCGCGAGACCGCACCGTCCAACGACACCGTTGCTGCGGCACCTCCCGTGCCAGTGGGCGTGCTCCCGCCCGCCCAGACCACCATCTCCGCGGAGATGGTTGACAAGATCTACACGGCCATGAGTTCGATTCCTGAGGGCTTCACCACCCACCCCAAGTTGGCCCGCCAGTTCCAACGGCGCGATGACCTGTTCAACTCGGGCAAGGTCGACTGGGCGATGGCCGAAGCCATGGCGTTCGGTTCTCTGCTGTTGGAAGGCACCTCGGTGCGGTTGAGTGGTCAGGACAGCCGCCGCGGCACCTTCGCCCATCGCCACTCCACGCTGGTGGACTACACCAACGGTGCCAAGTTCGAACCGCTGGGCGAACTGGCGTCGCCGGGCACCTACCTGTGGGTGTATGACTCCCTGCTGTCCGAATACGCGGTCCTCGGCTTTGAGTACGGCTACTCGGTCGAGAACAAGGACGCACTGGTCATGTGGGAGGCGCAGTTTGGCGACTTCACCAACGGCGCGCAGATCATCATCGACCAGTTCATTGTGGCTTCGGAAGACAAGTGGAACGAGACCTCGGGTCTGGTCATGCTTCTCCCCCACGGCTACGAAGGGCAGGGCCCCGAGCACTCGTCGGCTCGACTGGAACGATTTCTTCTGCTGTGCGCCGAAGACAACATTCAGGTGGTCAACGCGTCCACGGCCGCCCAGTACTTCCATGTGCTCCGGCGCCAGATGCACCGCGAGGTTCGCAAACCGCTGATTCTGTTCACCCCCAAGTCCGGCCTGCGGGCCCGCACCTCGCAATCCGATATCGCCGATCTCACCGATGGTCGCTTCTATGAACTGCTTGACGATCCAAACGTCGGTGACCGAAATGCGGTGGAACGGATTGTCCTCTGCACCGGCAAGGTGAGCAAAGAAGCCATTGCCCATCGAGACGAAGTGCAGGCCCCCGCCGCGGTCGTGCGCATCGAACAGTTGTACCCGTGGCCGACGCATCGGGTGGCCGAGATTCTGGCCTCCTATCCCAACGCTCGAGAGATCTTTTGGCTCCAGGAGGAGCCGGAGAATATGGGCGCCTGGAACTTTGTGAAGGGCCACCTCTATGAGCCTTTCGGCAAGGACTACGCCATCAGTCGGGTGAGCCGTCCCGAATCAGGAAGTCCGGCCACTGGCAGCAGTGCAGTCCACAAACAGGAACAAGCCCAGTTGTTGGCCACCGCTCTGGCCTTCGACTGAGTCTTCGGGCTGCCGCTGGGCCGCCACAGAGAAACTCTTCGCCGGTGCGATGCACCAGCACGCCGGGCTGGTGCATCTTGATCTCGTAATCACCGTCGGTTGGCCCGCCTTGGGTTCGTTCCGGCAGGACATGACCCGTGCCGAGGGGCTAAACACGTGCCATGAGCAACCATGGCGACGATCATCACGGGCCGACCCATCACCACGTTGGTCATCACCACGTTGGTCATCACCACCGTCAGTCATCGCTGGCTCCCGATTCACGGTCGGTGTTCACCACACGGCGTTTGACCCGACGGGCCTTTGTCCAGGAGTTTGGCCGGCGGACCTTTGGTGTGGCCATCCTTGGCACCGGGATCGTTGCGGCGTGCGGCTCACGCGACCAAGCCAACACGGCCGCGGCCGACACGGCTTCTGCGTCGGCTCCTCCATCGGCTCCGGCCGACGATGCCAGCGGTGAGCTGCGGTGGGAGCGGGCGTCATTCGGTTTCGTCAGTGCGTATGTTCTGGCCCGCGGCAACGAGTTTGCGCTCATCGACACCGGCACGGCAGGCAACGAGATCCAGATCGGAGCAACACTGAAGATGATGGGCGCCACCTACGACGATCTGGACCACGTGATCCTGACCCACCTTCACAGCGACCACGTGGGAAGCCTCTCGGGCGTGATGAATCTGGCGGAAGGAGCGGCTGCGTATGCAGGCGAAGCCGACGTTGGGTCGATACTTGCGCCCCGACCCATCACCCCGGTAAACGACGGTGATGACATCTTTGGTCTGCAGGTGGTTGCCACCCCGGGTCACACTGCGGGGCATATCTGCCTGTGGGATGAATCTGCAGGATTCATCGCCTTGGGCGACTCCCTCTTTGAGACCAACCGGGATATCACGCTGGCCCCCGATCAGTTCACTTCGGACAGGGACGCGGCTCGCAGCTCCGCCCAGCGGCTGGGCGAACTCTCCTATGAGACGGCGGTCTTCGGCCACGGTGAACCGATCCTGACCGGTGCGGCGGCGGCAGTTGCCTCAGCGGTCGTTGACCTCTAGGCAGGCGGTATGGACCCAACATCACCTCCGCCGTCACCCCTGGATTTCTGGGAAGCTCGCTACGGCGATTCCGACACCTACGTCTACGGCACCGAACCCAATGACTTTCTTCGCCGCGCCGTAGCGGATCTTTCGCCGGGTCGGGTGCTGTGCATCGCAGACGGCGAAGGCCGAAACGGCGTCTTTCTCGCTTCGCTTGGCCACAGCGTCACCTCGGTGGACCAGACGGCGTCCGGCATGGCCAAGGCAGATCGACTTGCCGAAGAGCGAGGGGTTGAGCTGACCACCATCGTGACCGACGTCAGCGACTTCGACCTTGGCGTAAACCAATGGGACCTGATCGTGTCAATTTTTGCGCACATGCCCCCGCCGGTTCGGGCGGCCCTTCATGCTCGTATGGGGGCAGCGTTGCGGCCGGAAGGTCGACTGTTACTGGAGGCCTACACGCCGGACCAGATTGGCCGGGGAACCGGCGGGCCGAAGGTGCCGGAGATGACCATGACCCTGGCGGGACTCACCGCCGAGTTGGCGGGGATGAAGATTGTCCACGGCCAAGAACGTGTCCGCTCCGTGATCGAAGGTCCGGGTCACACCGGCGACGGCGCTGTGGTCCAGGTCATCGCCGTTCGCATCCCTCGGTAGGTCCCCGGGGACAACCACCCACATCCTGGCGAGCGAAGCGAGCACAAACGGCCCCCCGAGGGACAACCCCGATCCGTGCCTGGCGAGCGAAGCGAGCACAAACGGCCCCCGGAGGGACAACTCAGTTGAAGTACGGGGTCTCACCCGACTCGTGATCCGTCGTGTCAACCACCTCAGTAATCTC